>Ga0134096_1000020_pt1 | contig 213159 bp, 156 predicted proteins | sample 7_2taG_FD_94448 | JGI IMG/M metagenome (GOLD analysis project Ga0134096, IMG submission 94448) | Switchgrass degrading microbial communities from high solid loading bioreactors in New Hampshire, USA - 7_21_20_110_A3 metaG | ecosystem: Engineered > Bioreactor > Semi-continuous > Anaerobic >... | reverse complement strand
CGCCACTCGACTCTAGGGTACCTAAGCCCAGACGAATTCGAGAGGGGGTGGCTGCTCTCTCAGGAAACGAGTGAGAGATCCGTCGCATAGCGGAGACCTGTCCACGAAAACGGGGCAACTCCACTTCGAATTCGAGCGATGCTCAAACTCGGCAGACTGTCAGACTGAGTGGCTTGCGTCTCACAACAGTCGATCAGTGCATGTCAATGCTGGAAATGCCATGCGTCAAAGACGAAACCGTCGCCGGCAAACACGAAGAACAGATCATTTACTCCTGTGATGGTCTCATGCAGCTCGACCGTAACCTCCACGAAGCGTTCCAAATCCCCAGTATTCGGCACCAACACGTATCCCGCCGCCTCATTCTCCGGACTGCCTGTCGTGATCTTTATCACGCCGATATTCTGATCCGAAGCCACCTTTGCCGTAAACCGATTTGCACCGACATCGCCGAAATCCACTCCTGACAGACCGATGAAGCTGCCACTGCCCACGTCCGCAACCACCATGTTGACCTCGCCAAAGACAGCACTTCTCTCGGAAGTGTGCTTGACTGTGACGTTGCCCGCCGATGCCATGGTCTCCGCCTCATTGATTCGATATGGATCCAAGTACCTGACTTGATCGACCCCCTTCCGCGTACCGATGACCGACAGAATAGAGCCGTCTTCCGCAATCGTCAGTTTGTCTACATGAGTACTGCGATAACCTCCTGTAATCCCCATCGCGTCCTGCAGCACTTGAGTGTGGTAGAAGATGTACCATTCGCCGTCGTCGAATTCAACTATACTGTGATGATTATTGCCGCCCGTCCCAAAGAAGACGCCGGGGTTCTTTAGGATAGAACCTTGGTACTCCCAGGGACCCATTGGATCGGCACTGGTCATATACACGATCTCGCCAGGGTCGGTGATGACGTCACCGGCTGCGCCGGCGCGGCTCTCAAAGTTCGTGCAGTAGGAGAAGTAAAACGTGTCGCCGATCTTGTTGACAAAGGCTGCTTCGAAGAACCACGGTGCTTCCACCAGTTGGGGGATCCCGGCCAGGCTGATCATGTCGTCGCCAAGCTCCGCCACTCTTGCAGTATTGGGCATTTCGCCTTGTCCCTCCGGCACCCCGCCACCAAAATAGAGATAGCCTTTGCCATCGTCGTCAATCACAACTGCCGGGTCAAAGAGCCACACCACATTTGCATTGGGCACGTCCCGCGATACGAGTGGTTTGCCGATTGGATCGACAAACGGTCCCACGGGGCTCTCACTGACCAACACCCCGATTCCGTTGGCGTTGTTTGCGAAATACAGAAAGAAGCGGTCTTCACCATCGATCGTCTTGTAGATGGCGGCCGGAGCCCACGAGTTGCCTGCCCAGGTCGCTATGCCCTTTAGCGGAGGTCCGATTTCGATCAATCCGTGATCGGTCCAGTTGACCAAGTCAGCAGACGAAGCGCAGCTAATGGAACGGATCAAGCCATACATGTTGTTGATGACCTTGCCGCGGCCGTCGCGAATGATGGCATCGTTGGTAGTGTAGACATACACCCGATCCTTGTACACGAGAGCGTAGGGGTCTGCGCCAAACCTGTGGGGCAGAATCGGATTGTGCTGCCCGATAGGTTTGTAGGCCTCTGCCATTGTCACGTTCCTGAACAAGGCAGCCGGATCTACGGCAGTCGAGTCATCCTGACCGTGAGCTTGACTGACAAACAAACACCCAACCGCAAAGACAACCAGCAACAGAACGGATACACGGACCAAGAGGAAAGGCTTCATGATACACCTCCTTAGCCACTCTCCCAAAGGTGTTCCGCAGCTATCTCATCCCATAGAAGTCCGGATCAAAGCCCGCGTAGGTACCAGTGTGATCCTGGACCGGCATGATCTCTACCATACAGACATGGTTACATGGTATGACCAACTCGACGTTGTACCCGCCATTCTCCGCGGCCAACTTGGCATCTGTCTGCAACGGTTGCGCCGATGCCGTCAAGATCCCTACCTGTTCCTTGTCGAGACTGCGCGGCTTGCCAAGGTTGCTCCACGTCTGCAAGGGATTGGCGTGGTCTCCCCCAACCGCCCTCTTGACCAGGATCGCTTGTTCGCCGACAGAGGGCAGCAACAGACGATAGGACTGATCAAACGGCTGTGCGTCACTCCATCTGCTATGCCAGTTCCAGCCTATGATAACGTAGCGGTTGTCCTGCTTGGTGACTATCAGGTTGTCGTCTCGGTAGAGCAGTTCATCCCCAGCCTTGGAAAAGAACTCAAATGTGTAGAAAACCGGCTTCTTGATCAGATTGAAGGCAACCAGTCCAAATCCGCCATGGAATTGCGACTTGGGCACGTCAGCCTCCTCGAAGACGTCGCTGAATGTCCAGTACGAATATGAGTCAGCATACTCACCTGCTTCGCTCAGAATTCGCGCGATGTAGGCTGCTTGGTAAGTGGTATCGTGAACCGGGCAAATGGGATTGTACGAACTGTTGAACTCGGTGATGTGGAGAGGCATATCCTTAGTCAAGCGATAGTCCGACATGATGGCTCTCGTTTCTTTGAGTTCCTCGATCATGCGAGTTGGTTCGCTCAAAGTGTGATAAGTATAGTGCCCGCGCATGGTCGGCTGATGTGCGGTGTAGCAGTGGCGACTGATGAAGTCTAGGGGCGAGTCATTCTGTATGCAGTGTTCGATGAATCCTCTCAGCCACTTCTCGGTCTCCACTCCGCAGATGGCAGGCCCACCCACTCTGATGCGGCTGTCTGCTGCCTTGACTGCTTGTGCAGAATAATCGTAGAGCTTGAAGTATTCCTCCATGGTACCGGCCCAGAAAGGAATGTTAGGCTCATTCCAAACCTCCACAGGCCATGTGATGACTTCGTCCCTGCCATACCTTTCTATCAGGTGCTCCAGTGTAGCCTTGACTAGGTCTGCCCACTTCTCATATGAAGCCGGGGGCGTTACGTTCCCTTTCCAATAGAACACCGTCCGATCCCCGGTCTTGAGCCTTTCGGGCATAAAGCCTAGCTCGAGGAATGGTCTGATCCCAAGCTCCAAATACGAATCGATTATGCGATCGAGGTATGTGAAGTTGTAGAACGGATGCCGCTCGCCATTCACCTCATACTCCCTATAGATTCCCACATCATCGCAAAACAGGCCGTGCCCGCGTATGTACTTGAACCCTATGTGCCTTTGCACCAACTGCAAATGGTCCAAGTACTCCTTTTGCAGAGCCAATCCCAGTCTGCCTGTACCAACACAGCAGGTCGCATTGTTCTTGAAGGGTTTCCCCGTTGCAGGAATCCTGATCTCTCTAGACAACCGCGGTCACTCCCCTGCGTTCGCTGCTGGCTCAAACTGCCAGTAATCGAATTTGAACAGATCATTCTTGGCTGCGCCCTTGCCTTTGAAGACGAAGAATAGATCGCGAATTCCGTTTGCGTTTGCAACGCTGGTGCCAACCAACTGCCAGTTGTCGAAGCCGCCCGTATTCGGCACGTCAAGTGCCCCAATCGCCGGCCCGTCGGGGCTGTCCAGGTGGAGTTCGATCACTCCTCCTCCAGTGACGCTCGAGACGCTAGCTTTAAACGAGACAGCTCCTTGATCGCCAAAACCGACGCTGCGGACCTTGATGTAGTCTCCATCGTCGATGTTGCAGACAGTCATTCCTCCCTCGCTGCAGGGTTCTGTCCTGACACCGTATGACCAGGCAATGGTCTCAGCCTCGTTCCTGACGTACGGGTTTAGGGTACCTACAGGAGCAACCCCTTCGGCCGTCATGTCTATCGTCGGGAATGATCCGTCCGGGTTGTACGTGAACTCCTCCAGGCAGACAGAGCGAGTGAATCCTCCGCCTCCCGGCAGCGCGCCGTTGTGATAGAAGAAGTACGATCTGCCTCTGAAGTCACACACTCCCGGATGGTTTGTGAAACTGGTTCCCTGGGTGGGCATGATGATGCCCCTGAAAGTCCAAGGCCCTGTAGGAGAAGTGCTCGTGGAGTAAGCTATGTTCTCTGGAATCCCGCTGGCTGCAAAGACCATGTAGTAGAGGCCGTTGCGCTTGTAGAACCATGGGCCCTCTTCGTATAGAGTCGGCCGCTTCGGGTCGCCGCCTTCCCTGTGACCAAAACCTTCCGCAGTCAGCTGCACCTGTACAATCCCGACTTCCTGATCATATGAGATCATGTCTTCGTTCAGCTTCACATACCACAGGTAAGGGTTGCCCCAGTACAAGTACGCCTGACCATCATCGTCAATGAACACTGTGGGATCGATATCGCCTGTACCAGTTTCGACGAGGGGATGCCCGAGGGGATCCTTGAATGGGCCGGTAGGACTGTCAGACACTGCAACCCCTACCGCGTTCCAGCCGCCCTTCTTGCTGATAGGAACGTAGAAATAGAACTTGCCGTGCCTCTCGATGCACTGGCCGGCCCACGCGTCTCCACGCGCCCATTCGAAATCAGTGTAATGCAAAGGCGAGCCATGATCAGTCCAATTGACCATGTCAGCAGAGGAGTAGCACCTCCACTCGTTCATGGTAAACCACGTCGAGCCGTCTTCGTCGTGGGTCGTGTACAGGTACACCCGGCCGTTGTAAACCATAGGAGCAGGATCTGCCGTGTAATTGGTCTGTATCATGGGGTTGTTGAACCAGTAGTTCTCCTTCATTTCTTCGGCAGTCATACTGCGGGCCACTCCCTTCTCCAGTCCTGGAAACCGCTGCTTCGCCGCTGCGATAGCGGGGAAGCAGCGGTCATCCGGCTACTTTGAGCAAGCCAGTCTGTTCATCTGAACTGCCAGTAGTCAAACCTGAACAGATCTGTCTGGGACTCACCGCTTCCGTTGAACATGAAGAAGATGCTATGGACGCCTGCAACGGGCTCCACATCGCACTGCACCAGCTTCCATTCCTCTTCTCCACCGGTAGCTGGGACACAGAGTGTACCGATCACCTTCCCGTCAGGGCTGTCCACGCGGATCTCTATTCGTCCGCCTGCAGTGGAAGCAACGTTGGCCACGAATGTCGACGGCCCATCGGCACCAAAGTCAGCATTCGCGACTGCCAGCCAATCGCCGTCGTCGATCCCGGCAACGCAGAGATTGACGCTTTCAACAAAGCCGCCCGGAGCATCGCATGGTTCGGTGATGGTGCCGAGCTGCCAGGCGATGGTCTCAGCCTCGACCCTCCGGTATGGATCAAGCGGCTTTAGCTGAGGCACTCCGAACCTGTCGGCTTTGATCTCCTTGATCAACCCGTTGTCGTAGAACTCAACCTTGTTGATGTGAGGAGACCGATAGCCATAGCCGTTGCCATGCACTGCTTTGCTGACGGTTTGAGCGTGATACACAATATACCACTGACCAGCGAACTCGAAGATCGCGTGGTGGTTGTTCCCACCAACTCCGAAGAAATGATAGGGATTCTTGAGGATGCTGCCCACGTACCTGAACGGTCCCATTGGGCTGTCGCCGACCATGTAGACGATCTCACCAGTCGCCGGCACATCTTCCCCATGTGGGCGTGGTCCGAAGTTCGTGCAGTACGAATAGTAGTACTTGCCGTTGTACTTATGGATCCCAGAATCCTCAAACACGTAGGGAGCTTCGATGACAGCAGCAGCACCTACCGTGCTGATCATGTCATCGCCGAGCTGAATCACTCTCACTGTCCTCGGATCGGCGACTTGTTCTTGAGTTGGATTGCGGCCGCCAGGAACGCCTCCCCCGAAGTAGAGATAAGCCTTCCCGTCGTCATCCACCAGTACGGCAGGATCGAACAACCATACTACACCCGCAACGCCAGGGGTCGAATGCGTAACCAATGCCTTTCCAAGCGGGTCCCTCCAAGGTCCGATGGGGCTGTCGGCTGTTAGGACACCGATTCCTCCGGCACTGTCGGCGAAGTACAAGAAGAACTTGTCTTCACCGTTGATCCTCTTGTATGCCGCGGCCGGCGCCCAAGAACCGCCAGCCCACTTGGCTATGCCCTGGCCATCGTTGAGATTGCGGGCCCCGGCTACCGGGATTGCGCCGTGGTCGGTCCAGTTGACCATGTCGTCCGAAGACATAGCGAACACTCTGTTGAGCATGCTGAAGTTGTTCTCGATCAGATCACCTTTGTTGTCGTAGACATACTCATCGCTCGACATGTAGAGATAGACTCGGCCATCATAGACTATGGCGTATGGGTCTGCTCCCAGCCTGTAGTCCCTGAGCGGATTGCCGAGGCCGGGCGCTTTGACAAGCGCACCGGCAGTGTGCGCAACATCACCCAGCCTAACCTCTGGGACAGCCGAAGGCTTGCTCGTACCAGTCATCCTATCACCTACTCTGAACCAGTCATTCGGAACCAGTCATAATCCACGTACCCGCCCGCGTCTACTGTTGCGAAGCTGAATAGGGCAAACCGATAGCCCATGAAGTGCGGCATAGTATAGGACATGCGCAGGGTATCGCCTATGGCGTGCCACTGATACCCGTCAAGGCTGTAGTAGAAGTACGCGCGATCCCTCTGGTCACGGAAATCGCCCTCCACTTTGAGGTATACCGTGTTCTGAGCAATGGGAACGCTCTCGACCTCAACAGCAGTTCCTGAGCTGGCATTTACCATGATGATGTACTTCTCTTTTTGAGACACCTTCACGCCGACAAATCCATAGTTCTTCTGGAATGCAGCCAGGCCGGCATAATCCCCATGCCGCATGTTGCTGACATCGATCGCCACGGCCGCTGAGCATTTAGGGCCAAACATCCTCTGAGTCAGCGTGTTCCTTGCATCGAGGATGCTCGTGCTCACACTGCCATTGATGAGCCTCAGGTACCCGGGGCGTTCGGTCAAAGACCAATAGCGATTATCGGGGTTGTGGTTCCACTGCCACACCAATGAAAGGTTGGAGCCGTTGAACTCATCTGAAGCGACGATCATGCTGCGGGAATCGAGAGGGATGCCGGTGTCTTTGGGGACCTTGCCATCGATCCCGAAAACCGGCCAGCCGTCCTCCCAGGTAACTGGCACGAGGTACGGAATCCGTCCGACCGCTCCCCGATCGCCAAACAGAAGCGCATACCACTGCCCGTCGGGCGTATCAATGATTCCGCCTTGAGCGATGCCGGCATCTTCCAACACAACCCGGCCTTCATACGGGCCAGTTATGTTGTCCGATCGAAAACAGATCTGCGTCCTCATCCCGCCTCTCGGCCACGTGATCAGGAAGATGTAGTATCTGCCGTTGATCTTGTGGATGTGCGCGCCTTCTGCCGGGAGAATCACACCGCGACCTACAACTGCACTGGCATTTCGAATGATTACCTGGTTCAGCCCTCCTGTCTTGATCTCAGTGGCGTCCGCAGTCAGCTCGAGCACTCGGATGTCTCCACCGCCGTGGACCAGATACACGCGACCGTCATCGTCGAACAGCAGAGACATGTCATGTGTGAAGCTTATGGTAGACCGGTCCCATGGCCCGTTTTCTATGTCTCTGGTCCGGAATATGAAGGTCTTGCCGACAGTCTGGGAACTGAATACCACATAGAAAACCCCGTCGTGATACGTCAGGCTACTGGCCCACGAGCCTTTTCCGTATTCGTTCTGACCATTGCTGAGCGTCTGCGCGTCGCCGGCAGCCAAAACGTCATAGACGTAATTGACAATCTCCCAGTCAACGAGATTGGTGGACTTCATGACCGGAACGCCGGGATTCATGTGCATCGTGGTACTGGTCATGTAGTAGGTATCTCCGACTCTGATGACACTCGGATCCGGAACGTCAGCCCAGATAATCGGGTTCTTAGCGGTCTCAGCATTTCCCATTGCCCACGCAGCCTGCCCACAAGTCGCCAGCAGGATCAGAATCGTCCATATGACTTGCCTCCGCATCCGCATCGCCTCTTCTCTTGAAAGGGCTAGGCCTCTCCACCCTCCTATTCCAGAGTGAACGATCCGAAGTGACCATTTCCGTGGCCTCGGAACGTGAAGTATATTGACTGTATCCCATCTGGGATCGCGATATCTGCAGCGTATTCGGTCCATATGTTCGAGAATTCAACCGGTATAGCCCCTAGAACCTCGCCATCCCATGACGTCTTGACCTCAAAGAGCCCGCGAATGTAGCCGCGCACCTTGATCTTGACTCTCGTGACTCCTCTGCAGTCGAAGTACTTGAACCCCGCCGTGGCAGAATCACTTACGTCAGCGACATAGCCTAACTCTTCGTCTCCATCTCTTCCGTCCTGCGTTATCTTTGGGAAGCGGTGCTTCTGTTCATCGATATACAGTAAATTGCATGCCAGGTAGGCGGGATACTCTCCCCTGCCAACCAAGGGGTCCTCAATGGATCCACACGACGTCATCTCTACCTGAGGAATCGATCCATCGTCATTGAACTTGATCTTCTCGAGGCATCCCTGTCTGCTGAACCACGTGCCATTTGTGTGCCTGTGGTAGAAAATGTACCAGTCGCCGTTGATCTCAACTATGCTTCCATGGTTGTTCCCTGGAGGATACATTGGTTTTTCCGCAGGCTTGTAGGAATCGATATGGAGGTCGCAGTTGCTCACAATCACGCCGCCGTACTTGAACCCCTGTGTCGGGTGTTTGCTGGTGGCATAGCACAGTTCGTTCATCGCGATAGAGGAATAGATGAAGTAGTAAGTGTCTCCCCGCTTCCTTATGGACGACGCCTCGAAGAACTCATGCCCCTCAAATCCCGTCCCATCGCTGTAGGGTTGACTCGGAGCTACTATCACCGGCTCTTCGATGATCGTCAGCATATCCGGCCCGAGGACGGTTGCCATAGCGCCCTTTCTGGTCCTGTCACCCCTGCCGCAGAAGCCGGTGTACAGGTAGGTCCTGTCGCCCTCGGTCAGCACTCCGGGATCAAACTGAGGCTGATCTCCCTCTCTTTCTCCGAGACGAGTCCCGTCCGGATAGTGGACATATCCGTAGAACTCGTACTTTCCTGCCGGTGTGTCACTGACAGCAACTGAAACAACGGACACCTTGTCCAGGACGTAGTACAAGTAGTACCTGCCGTCAGGGCCGACGGTGACATCCGGAGCGTACAGGCACATTCTAGAATCAGGATTGAGAGGATCATCGGTCTTCCTGTAGATCAGTCCTTCGTAGCGCCAATCACTCAAGTCATTCACAGGAGCAGACCAACACACATAGTCGTTTAGGCAGAACACATATCCGTTGAAGCGATCATGGGAGCCATACACGTAAACCCTGTCGCCAAAGACATACGGCTCTCCATCTGGTATGTACTCCCACGAAGGAAGGTAGGGGTTGACCCTTTGTTTCATGCTTCTCATCCCCGCTTCTTGAAGTACTGCTCCACAAGAAACTCTACCAGGGCTCCTGGCCTCTCTCTTACGAACTCGGATCTGTCTCCGAATACCATTGCATATGGCTCCGCAGGAGTGTAGGGAGACCATCGGGGCATGTCCTCGCCGGTGGCATCCTGTCCATTGGGATCGCCGGTCTTGATGAAATTGGCCCAGTAGTTGCACATCTGTCTTGCAAGATCGTAGTGTTTGCCCACGAACGGCCTCCAGCACTTAGCCAGAGTCTCAAAGAAGAACCACAGATCGACAGAATGGAACGCTCCGGGATTGTCCCACCCGGGTATCTCTGCAGCAAAGACGTAGTAGTACAGCGGCGCATTGACTCCGGTATCGGCATTGGCTTTCCCGGCGAGACGAACCGCGTACTCTATGCTGTTCACCGACGCCCTCTCCAACACTTCCTCGATGCTGTCTGATTCGAATTCGCAAAGCCTGAGGAACTCATCCGCGTCGTCGCCAAACATGTTGACAGCAAGATCCTTCAGCTGGTCTTTGGTCTCGACACGCGGCTTGCTCAAGAACTCGGACGACGTGTGACCCAACAGCACCGGCACGTTCAAGCGCTTGTTGTCGAGGAACAGCTCGAATGAGTTGCCAACACAGAACGCGCCGTCCGCCACCGTCCCCCAGAAGCCCTTGTACTCGAGCGCCTTTGCCATGACATACTTGGCATCTAGACGGCGGGCCTCCTCTAGAGAAGACACTCCCAAGGTCTCGAAGAACTTGACGCCGTCACTCTCCGCGTCTCTGAGGCTCCGTCCGCGTGGCGGCATACGGTTGCTAGGATATACCGGTGCGAAGATGCCGCTCTGGATGATAGCCTTCTGACACAGCCCCTGGTTCTGTGGCGAAGTCAGCTGAGCGAGCACACTCCCACCGCCGGCAGACTGCCCACCGATGGTGATGTTGTTCGGATCACCACCGAATGCTGCGATATTGCGCTGCACCCACCGAGTCGCAAACTGCTGATCGAGATGGCCGAAATTCGCAGGGGCATCTGGAGCCTCTCGGGTAATTTCTGGGTGGCACAAGAACCCAAACACATTCAGGCGGTAGTTGATCGTTACCACAACTACTCCTCTTCGGGCTATGCGTTCCCCGTCGAACTCCATCTCTGATGTATAACCGACCTGAAGCCCGCCACCGAAGTACCAGACAAAGACCGGGAGCCGCTCATCAGGACTGGTTGCCGGAGTCCATACGTTCAGGTAGAGACAGTCTTCGCTCATAGGTATGTCGGGATCCACATGCCACTCTCTGCTATAGATGTTGTTCTTGTCTACTCCCGGTCTTGCTTGCATCGCTATAGGTGCGAACTGGAACGCTTCCAGCACTCCGTCCCAGTCTTCTGCCGGTTGCGGCGCGCGCCAACGGTTCTTGCCTACTGGAGGCGCAGCGAATGGGATCCCTTTGAAGCTTGTGATGCGCGGATCAGCCGCAGGAAGCCCTCGTACAATCCCGTTTTCAACCCTCACTTCTCTTAACACGGCTCATGCTCCCTTCTCTCGGTACTTCCGTCCGTAACACCGCAGTCACGGGTCTCCAATCGTCTACTTGCGAAACGCCTTCAGACAATCACTGCCTTTCTTGACGAACGCGATGAACTCGTCGATCTCGGCAGACGCATAGACCGACGCAGGACCTTTGTAGACCTTTCCATCATTGACGTTGACCCACTCGCCCTCAGGCAGGTATACCTCGCGCTGCGTTTGGCCCTGCTTGACGATCGGGGCAAACAGAATGTCTTCTCCAAACATGTATTGATCGTCCAGTGTGTAACAGACCTCATCGTCCGGATACTCGAAGAACATCGGTCTCATGAGGGGAGCACCTGTTTCACTGGCAATGTCCATGCGCCTATGGATGTAGGGGCGCAAACGCTCCCGCAGACCAATCAAGTTCCTCAGGATCGGATAGACCTGGTCTCCGAAGCTCCAGATTTCGTTTTCTCCTCCGGAGGGTTCCTTGAGTGCCGGGTCAGGCTTCCCCTGATTCTCTGTGCGGCGGCGAGCCCCGTGCAGCCGCATGACCGGACAAAACACGCCGAACTGGAACCAGCGGACTATCAGCTCACGGAAGTACTCGCTCTGAGTATCTCCGCCCCAAAATCCGCCGATGTCGCTGTTCCACCAAGGGATGCCGCACATGGCCATGTTTAGTCCAGTCTTGACACTCATTCGAAGTGCCTCAAATGTCGATGGAATATCGCCCGACCAGACCAGCGCCCCGAACCGCTGGATACCAATCCACCCGGCCCTGATGAGCAATATGATCTCTTCCTGATTCTCCGACATCAATCCATCGTGGAAGAGCTTGGCGTAGTAGAACGGATAGAGCAGGCCCACTTCCTCGCCGTTTCCGGCATGAAAGCGGAGGTTGTCTAGGTGAACTGGCCTGATCTCCGGTTCAGCTTCATCCAGCCAGTAGTTCTTGAAACCTCTCGAGTAGTAATTCTGTCGAATCCTTGACCAGACGAATTCCCTCGTTTTCGGATTGGTCGGGTCAATATACGTCTGATGGCCGTGGAACGGGAACACCCCATAGAGGCCTCTCTGAGTTCTGACCAGCATGTTGCGATCATCCATATGCCTGTAGTTCTCGCTGTTTGGGTTGATAGTGGGCCAGATAGACACTATAGGCCTGATGCCCAACTCAGCGAGTTCCTTGCTCAGCGCCTCAGGATCAGGCCAGTATCTACTGTCGAACTTCCATTCCCCTTGCTCCGGCCAGTGGAAGAAGTCAATGACTATCGCGGAAAGCGGTATTCCTCGTCTCACATACTCCTTGGCCACTCTGAGCACGTCTTCTTGTCTCTCGTATCGCAGTCTGCTTTGCCAAAAGCCTGAGGCCCACGAGGGGAACTTGGGAGCATGCCCTGTCAGGTCTGCATACTTGTGCATCACATCCGCAGGGGTATCTCCCGCTATCACCAGGTAATCTATCTGCTTGGTCGAGCTGGCCTCCCAGAGAGTGTGGTTGTGAGTCAGCTCACAGCGCCCGACTGACGGGTTGTTCCACAAAAAGCCGTACCCTCTGGATGAATAGACAAATGGTATGGACGACTTGGTGTTCCTGTGTATGAGTTGACTGGTCGATCCTTTTAGGTCAAAGACGTCATTCTGTTCTTGGCCCAATCCGAAGAAGTGCTCATCCGCATACGGCTCGAATATGACAGTAGCTCGGTAGTTATCGGCACCGACCGGGAGGTACTCTCTATACCCACTGAAGAAAGCCATTTCGGACCGTTCCGCCAGCAACTCCTTCCCGTGCTTGCAGTAGACGACTTTGCCGTTGTCAAACAGCTGCGCGGAGATCGCGCCATTCACGATGAGCGCGCTGTGATCTCTCAATTCAGTTGCGCAATCAGTTTCTTCTGGAGGAAGGAGCGTCCAGTTCTCCTGTCGGATCTCTCCATCTCGGGTTGAGCGAAAGCGCAGTGTATCCCTGCCATATGGCTCGATGACGACTGTTTCATCTCTCCTCTGCAGAGTGATCCTACCTTGCTCGGCCTGCAAGACTGCCACTATCAACCACCTCAGCTTCTCCTCGGTATGACACGTGCTAAATGCCGACCTTGATCACCTGTGGCAACGACAGCTCATCCAGTTTCCCGAATGCGAGCCTGGCGAAGTTATAGGCGCCGTTGTTCCATACTCTGAAATCATGAGCACCGCCCGCAATAACCACTTGGTAGAGATGGCGCAGCTTGTCTCCGGCAGCTTCGACCAGGCCGTCTACCGATGGAGCATAGCCGCTCCCGAATGCCACGCCATCAGCGTCACCGCAGGTGACATAGAGGAGATCGAGTCTGTGGCTGCTAGACGCTATGCTGGCACCCAAAGTCTTTCCATTGCTCGATGTAGGCGCCTGCGAGAAGGCTCCCACGTACGCAAACAGATCCTCCATGCCCGGCGCAAGAACCGTCGTGTCAAGGAAGTTGCCCCAGACTCCCCGTGTGCCGGTGTACAACGACGAATCGCATCTGTAGCCGCCGACGGCAAGGTTCAGGGCCTGCATCCCACCCATGGACAAGCCGGCTATAGCTCTGTGCCTTCGATTGCGCTCGATTCCCTCAGGCGATGTATCTCGTATGTCCGCATATGTGTTGTACGTGGACTCAATGAAGGGAATGAGGTCGTATCTCAGCTCATAGTCGAAGTAGTAGAAACCGAGCAGGTTGGTCCCTGCACTGTTGAACGAGGTGTCCGTCCAGTCGTGTGCGCTTCTGCCCTCAGGGAACACCACAATCAGCGGATCGATATCGCCATTGGCAATGAGATTATCGAATATGTTGCATATTGCGTAGTTTCCGTCGACTCTGCCGCTGCCGTTCAGCCACTCATAGCGGTTCCCGCCCACTCCGTGGAGCAGATACAGAACATTATACCTGGTATCAGGGTCATTCTGATCGTATCCCGCGGGCAGGTACACCATGCACTTCTTCGTGATCGCCTGGCCCTTCACCGTCTCTCTTCCCGCTTCTTCCGCGCTGATGTCCTGATCTGTCACGAGCTGTCGAGACTCGTTGATGTAGTTGTCAACGCTGTACGATACCTCGGCAATACTGCCTCGGAGCTCCGCATCAACCGGCCTAATGTATGCCGGAGGCACAGCGGCTACATCAATAGCGAACATCACACTTCCCTCCTATTCCGCTTTTCAGGTCAAGAGAACCTGCCTGGTCGGCACACCGCCATGAAGGAATCCCGAGGAAGTCATGCCGATCAGGCGTCTCGCAGGGATCCATGCGAGCCCATCTACGCGTCGGCACTAGTGCGACGTTAGCGAATGGTCAGTACAACCACGGACTTGGCTGGGAGCTGGATCATCAGTCCGCCTCCGCTCAACAAGGCTCCATCGAAGTCAGCGGGCCTTACTGCATCAGGTTTCTCAAACGTGTTGTGAGCATTCATCTCTGAGGCCGTCAGGATGCTTCCCTCAACCGACGAAACGTGCATGCCGCGAATGTCGCATCGGATCTCTGCGTCTTGCGACAGACTCATGTTGCAGAGCGAGATGTGAACTGCGCCGTCGCTGTCAATGGACGATGACACGGATAGCTGCGGTATGCTGCTATCGCCTTCGCCGGCAGTCGGGCCCTCGAGGTAGGTGTCGAGCAGTTCTGCGTCCTGGTGCACCTTGTACAGATCAAATACATGGTAGGTTGGAGTGACTATCATCTTCTCCTTGTCAGTCAGGATCATGGACTGCAGCACATTGATGGTCTGAGCTATGTTGGCCATCTTGACCCTGTCGCAGTGGTTGTTGAAGATATTGAGGGTGGCTCCTGCGACAAGTGCGTCTCTCAGGGTGTTCTGCTGGTACAGAAAAGCGGGATTTGTTCCGGGCTCAACGTCGTGCCATACTCCCCACTCATCGACCACCAAGGCTACCCGCTTGCCCGGATCGTACCTATCCATGATCGCAGAGTGCTTTGTGATCAACTCGTCCATGAAGAGAGCGCGCTTCATGGTAGAGTACCACATGTTGTCGTCAAACTCGGTTGCAGAGCCCTTTTTGTGCCATGCTCCGGTGGGCACCACGTAGTAATGGAGCGACAGGCCCCACATCATGCTGCCCGCCTCGCGCATCAAGACCTCGGTCCAGCGGTAGTCCGCAGCGTTGGGCCCACAAGCGATCTTGCGGATCCTGTTTCCCGAGAAGTCCCTAACATACGTCGAATACCTGCGATACTCATCCGCATAGTATTCCGGCCGCATTCTGCCTCCGCAACCCCAGTTCTCGTTGCCGACGCCGAAGTACGTGAGCTTCCACGGTTCCAGCCGGCCATTCATCCTTCTGAGGTCAGCCATAGGAGACTTCCCATCAAAGGTTATGTACTCAACCCATTCCTGCATCTCGCGAACAGTGCCGCTGCCAACGTTGCCGCAGATGTACGGCTCGCACTCCAACTGCGAGCAGAGGTCCATGAATTCATGAGTCCCAAAATGGTTGTTCTCAGTAACGCCTCCCCAATGTGTGTTCACCATTGACGGGCGCTGCTCACGCGGGCCTATCCCGTCCTTCCAGTGGTACTCGTCAGCAAAACACCCTCCGGGCCAGCGAAGCACGGGTGTCTTGATCTTGCGCATTGCATCGACGACGTCGTTGCGTATCCCGCGAGTATTGGGTATTGGCGAGTCCTCACCCACCCAGAATCCCTCATAGATGCATCGTCCAAGGTGCTCTGAAAAATGCCCGTAGATGTTCTTGTCGATGGCACCCTTCCTGATGTCCGAATTGACGATCATTTTGACCATCGATCCAGTCCCCCTCTCGGTCCCATGCTCGTGGCACTAACCATTCTAACCAAATTCTAAACAGTTAGATTTCACTACTATAGAGCATAGCATGTTTAGAACAAGATTCCAAGCCGGTGCGATCGGTCAGCTAAAGCGCGGCCCTAGTTTTTGTGGACGCTCGACCGCTTCGCATGTTAGTCTAGAGATGGAAGACCTATCCGCGGATCGCGGGCAACTCGCAGGCGCAGTGATAGTATTGCTGCACAGCTGATGTGTGCGCAGCTGCCCGACCCCGACATACCACTGCTAGACCCGGACATACTACTGCTAGACCCGGGCATACCACTGCTAGACCCGGGCATACCGCCTATAGAAAAGAGGGATTGAGATGCACGATAGACACAGACTCAGCCGAGCGCTCACCGTCTCCGTCATATTGAGCCTTGTCAGCGCCGCCTTCTTTGCTGTCGGCGCTGCCGGCAACGCCAACAACCGGCAGTCAAGCGCCTGGACTTCCGTCTCAGACATCGATTGGGCCGAGTTCTCTTTTCTCGGCTACCTGATCTCAAACAACGTATGGGGCAAAGGCAACGTGACGGATTACTCCCAGCGGATATTCTACGACTCCGGGAGTTCGAGGTTTGGATGGGACTGGCGCTGGCCGTACAACCCTTCTCAGGTTCGCGGCTATCCCGAGGTTATATACGGAAAGAAGCCGTGGAACGCGTCGTCCACTGTCGCACACCTCCCCTGCCCCATACTGGATGCGAACCTCGAGGTCGAGTTCGACCTCAGCACAGAAGCGACAGGCGTGTACAACACGGCGTTCGACATATGGCTGACCAGCACGAAGGAGGCTAGGCCCGAAGACATCCTGTTCGAAATCATGATCTGGATCGACAACCACGGAATGCGGCCACTGGGCTCTGTCCACGACACGATAGAGATAGGCGGCGTAAGTTACGACGTGTGGGTCGCCACCGGAGCCGGGGAATACGGATGGACCTACATCTGCCTCAAGGCCACGAAACCCTATCTGACAGGCAGAATCGATCTCGGTGCAGTCATGCAATATCTGACCTCGACAGGCCTGGTCGAGGACACGGTGTTCCTTGCAGACGTGGAGTTCGGAAACGAGATCATCTGGGGGACAGGACAGACTGTGGTGTCGACTTTCCGGATCAGCAAGCACTGAGGCTTCGGCGAGCATTCGGGCTTCAGCAAGCATTGAGGCTGCAGCGAGCACTCGGGCTTCAGCAGGCATTGAGGCTGCAGCGAGCACTCGGGCTTCAGCAGGCATTGAGGCTGCAGCGAGCACTCGAGCTTCAGCAAGCAATGAGGCTAGGCTGACATGGACGATAGATCGACTCGACGCCATCGACACGAGGTCTGGACGGCCGGATCTCAATCGACAGGCCCGTCAGTGCAGTATGCTTCCTGCTTGCTTGCGAACCTGCTTGTCCATATCTTGACGATTCGCCTTCTCGTCAGTCGCTTTGAGACTAGAGCAACGTGAAGCTGCGTCGACGAACACCCTGACAATACCTGGATCAAACTGGATCCCAGAGTTGGCCGCTATCTCCGTGACAGCTTCCTCATGGCTCACGACCTTTCGATACGGTCTGTCACTCGTCATGGCATCGTAGGCGTCCATGATCGCGATGATCCTCGAGATGAACGGGATCTCATTCCCCTTCAGTCCCCGCGGGTACCCGCTGCCATCCCACTTCTCATGGTGGGCCAGGATGTCGTCCGCGATCGGGACCAAGTCTGGAGAGGACAAAGCTATCCTATAGCCGATCTCCGTGTGCTTCCTCAAGGTTGCTCGTTCATCGGGGGTCAAAGGCTCAGTTTTCTGAATAATGGTTTTAGGAATGGCGATCTTCCCGATGTCGTGCAGGCCAGCCAGCAAGAACAGCCTGTCCGACTCGCTGTCTGACAGGTTCAGAGCCTTGCCCATCCACACAGCCATCTCTTCCATTCGCTTGACGTGCTCCTCAATCTCATGGCTGGTCTCGTAGAGCGACCGCTTCAGCGATGCAATGATGCCCGCGCGAATGCTCCTGCTTTCCCTCAGCTTGGCGGTGTACATCATCTGCTCCGCTTCCCCTAGCAGCGACTCATACGTCTTCTTGAGATCGACTGCTTCGCTCACGGTTGCGTGACCCAAAGCAATGCTTGGCCGTACCGGCTCCGAGGAGAAGCTATTGCAGCCGTCCCTTATCCGCTCGCTAACTGCAGCGGCGTCGTCTTTTGATGCCTTTGGCATCAGTATGACAAACTCGTCTCCAGACAGCCGCGCGACGATGTCTCCTGGGCGGGCAGCGTCCTTGAGTATCTGAGCCAGAGCTATCAGAAGCGTGTCACCGACCTGGTGTCCAAAGGCGTCATTGACCAGCTTCAGCCCGTTCAGATCGCCCATGATCAGGCTCAATGGCAGGCATGTCTCGACATCGAGGAGCTTAATCTGCTCCTCAAGGCCGGCTCTGTTGTAGAGCCCTGTCAGCTTGTCGTGGTAGCTGAGGTACCTAATCTGCCGCTGAGCCTCCGCCTCCTCAGTCATATCCCTGAAAACCATGACAACTCCGACGACGGAGCCATCCGCTTTCCTGATAGGCGCTGCTGAGTCTGCTATCGGCCTCTTTCGACCGTCTCTGGATATCAGGATAGTGTGGTTGGCTAGTCCAACCACGCGGCCTTTGGCAATGACTTCGTCGACCGGGCTGCTGACCGGCATTCCGGTCTGCTCGTTGACTATGTGGAAGATGCTGCTCATAGGCTTGCCCAGCGCATCCTCAGCAGTCCACCCTGTGAGACTCTCGGCGACGCCGTTCATGAAGGTTACGATGCCGTTGTCGTCGGTGGCGATGACGGCATCTCCTATGCTTTGCAGAGTAATCTGGAGACGCTCTCGAGTGTCATAGAGCTGCTCAAGCAGGCGTGTTCGCTCGGTTATGTCGCGAGCAATCACCTGAACCATACGCTGTTGGTCCAGAAGGAAAGTGCTGACGCTCAGCTCTAAAGGTACAAGGGACCCGGACCGAGTCTTGCACCTAGCCTCAAGCCTAAGGTGCCCTCGCTCCAGCAGATCGCCTATCTTCTCTTGCAACCGAGGGGCATCCTCGTCGGCGACAAGTTCATAGGCATTCTTGAGCAGCACCTCGTCTCGGGTTAATCCTAGAATGTCGCAGGCCCTTCTGTTGGCGTCAACGTACCTCCCAGGCACACCGTCGTCCTCTAGACGAAACAACAGGACTCCGTCATTGGCGTGATCAAACAGGCTCTCGTATTTGCGCCTGCTGGCCCTGGTGATGGCCTCCATTTTGGCAGCCGAGTACCAAATCACTGCTGCGATTATGAGGGCAATCGCGGATACGATCCAGCTTGTCCTTCTCAAGGAGGCAAGAGGAGCCAATGCTTCATGGAGCTCTGCGGAGCTGAGGATGGACCATCCGGTGAGTTCAATAGGAGCGTAGGCCGCCATCTTGTGCGCCCCCATAAACTGGTAGAACCCGATCCCCTGCTCTCCCTTGGACATCCGGTCGGCGATCTCCGACAGCCGGGCGTCCCCCTGGCCGCCAGACAGGATATCCGTGTTTCCGAGGAACTCAGCGACTGGATGAGCGACGGTCCTCTTTTCGCTGTCGATGATCCAGCCATACCCGGTGTCGCCGATGTGCATATCTGAAATCACGGTCTGCAGGTAGTCGAGGGACGCGAGGCCAATGACTGCCCCTACAGGCTGAGGACTGCTGAGAACGACTAGTGGACTACCGTCAGCGACAGAGCGACCGCTGTCCGCGGCGACGGGACCGCCGTCCGTAGCGACGGCACCGCCGACCGTAGCGACGGGACCGCCGTCCGTAGCGACGGCACCGCTGCCGACGATGGGCGAACTGCCGTCAGAAGCGAGTGGACCGCTCTGAGCAACGAGCGAACTACCGCCCACGAAGATCGGAACAGCCACAACCGCTACTAGATCACCGGTGTCAGGCAAACGGACTGGGTCGTAATACACAACCCGCCCCTCGAGCGCGACATCGTTGCGGACGGCCTCAGAGATGCTGGGAGGGATTGTCGATGTAGCAGTGACCACACCGCCGCTGTCAACGATCCCGATTGCGAGCCAATCGCGGCCGACGGCAGTATGCGTCTCGAGCAGAGGTCGTTGTCTCTGCCAGTCCATGCTCTGTATCTCGGGCAGGCCGGCCAAGTCGTACAGACGATCAGTCAGGCTCTCGAGCCAGTGGGTGACCATTGCGGCGCTGTGGTGAGCGTTCATCTGCGCCACGTCGAAGAGCTCTTCCTGCAGGATGCTCCTCGAATAGAGGTAGGAAATCATCAGAGACGCAATCAACAGCAGCACGAAAGCCGCAGTGAGTATTTGAACGCCCCGTCCACTGCTACCCATGGTCAAATCACCTCAAACAAGGCGTTGCATCCAACAAGACACTATGGCTGACCAGACGCCACGGCCAACAAGACGTCTACTGCTCGGGTTGCTGTGAATGTAGTTAGTATATGTGTGCTTTTCTGAACTGTCAAACAACCTTTATAACCAACCCGAGCGGATAAGTAGGAATACCAGTGCCTACATTCCTGTTTTTGAGTCACACGGCGCGATCTGGAGTAAGAACATACCATAGAGAGAAAACAAGACCTACACCTCGAAAAAACGGGAGTACGTACCCCAATCAACGGTTAAGGCTCCCCAGTCTCAGATGCAGCCATGGACTGCTCTATCAAGTCAGCAAGTGTAGTCGAAGCCAGGTAGTCTCCCACTTCATTCGTGACCCTGTCCACGATCCTCCCAAACGGACAGGTGGAAAACGCGCACTCGTGATCACACTTCCTTCCGCTGGCAGGTGCGAACGGCCCCTCAATGGCCTCATACACATCAATGAGTCTGATCTGGTCAGGACGAGCGACTACTTGGAATCCTCCGTCCGGCCCTCTGACAGACCTTACAATGCCTACACGCGACAGCCGCTGGAGCACCTTCGACATATGGTCTCTAGACAGCCCAGTAACAGCGGCGATCTTGTCCACGCAGTGAACCACCGAGGGATCCATGCCCAAGCAAACAAGGCCATGCACGGCGACAGACAGGGAATCGGATATGTTCAGAATGCGTTTCATGAGGCACCCCCATATCGCCTAGATCGATGCGGTGCAGGCTAGGCCTTAGCCGATGGGCCGCTGAGTGCAGTCCGATGAGTGCAACCCATCGAGTGCAGCCAGTTGAGTGCAGACCGTCGAGTGCGATCCAGAAGCGGTCGATCGCATGAGGTGGATCCCATAGCGTCGCTGGCCTATGCCCACACTGTACCACTGGTTGTGGATGGATGAAAGCCGGACCGGGAGAGTCTAGTGGCATGCTCGACGACCTCCAGCTCATTGCCTTGGAGTACAGCAATTATCGCGCCAATCAACTCGTCGCGCATTCGATCAAGACCGTCCGCACCGTAGGTATGAAGCCATCTGCACGCATGATCCGCACACAGGTCCTCTCGCGCAACGGCTCCCGCCAGCCTAAGCTGGTAGGAGCCGTCAAAGCAGAGGTCTGCACAAGTGTTGTCAGTCCGATGCCTATGTATGACTTGGGCTGAACTGCGCTTCACTGCAGTCTGGGGCAACGCAGTGGCCGCTCGCGTCTCTAGAGCCTATGACCGAACCAGAGCGGAAAACGGCCGCCAATCTGATCGTCGGAGTTGATCCCTAGCCTATCTCTGATCCGATCTACGAGATCCTGCAAATCGGACATATCTGGGATGCGTATACCGCGCTCAACTTCCCGACGTATAGTGCCCGGACGCTCCAAGACGCGGTCTCTCTTCATCCGCTGCGGCAAATGTTCGCGAACGAGGAATCTGCGAATCGGGCGCCCGGTCGGCTCTTCGGGCTTCTCCAGCTGTTCCGGAGTGAGAACCTGCCTCGTCTTTTCTGCTAGAGCCTCTTGCGCCTTTCTCAGCCTGACCCTTAGTGCAGCCACTTCTCCAGCTTTCTGTGCGATGGCTTCCTCATCTAGCTCTTCCGCATTCCAGAGCTGCTGAAGCTCGAGCATCTTCTGCTGGAGTTCAAGCTGGAGATCCAGGATTTGTGGAGAGTGTTCTCTCCGGATCTTCAGTATCTCCTGTTGCTGCTCTACCGTCAGGTCTAGGCCATCAACGCGTCCACTGAGCACTGTCCCCAAACCGCCAGAACCTACTTGGCCTCGTCCCATGAAGCCGGCCGCGGAGGCCACCACGCTGCCGACCACCAACAGCGATAGCGCCAATATGACACTTACCCTGGTGATCTGTCTCACGCCCAACTTCGCTCCCTTCCTATGAGGTCGACTTTCACACAGTTAGACGAAGAAGGGGCGAGAAGAGTTCACTGAGTCTATCGATCCTGCGAGGGGACTTTAGGACGCAGTCCCCATGTCATACTCATGGCGCCGGCTCACCTCCATGAATCCCATACCCTCCCTCCGGCACTCGATCTGCGCCCAGACGGTAGCTGAGCCGTATGCAGAAAGACTCTTGACGCGTGGCACTAATCATACCATCTGAGGTGGGTCAATTCCGTTCCGACCGTGGGTCAGAAGCAAACAGCCATTGACAGCCTAGGTCGTATACTTGTTCCAACCCACGCACCCGCACGGGGTGCGACCGGCGGTGTTGATTACCCACTCCCACGCGGTCGCGTTCCAACCCACGCACCCGCACGGGGTGCGACCTAACAGCTCAAAGTGATAACTTGTATTTAGGGGTTCCAACCCACGCACCCGCACGGGGTGCGACCTGCAGGATGCCACCTCAAAGTGACGTTTCTAACGTTCCAACCCACGCACCCGCACGGGGTGCGACCAGGCATTACACCGGATGGTGCCACGCGCATTCGTTCCAACCCACGCACCCGCACGGGGTGCGACTTAGGGGGTGAGGTGGTGTGGCTAGAGCGAAAAAGTTCCAACCCACGCACCCGCACGGGGTGCGACCTCCTTGGCATTGCGTTTGCCAGTCACTTGCTCAAGTTCCAACCCACGCACCCGCACGGGGTGCGACTGCGTGGGAATGGATCGTAGGAACCACCTGGGAGGTTCCAACCCACGCACCCGCACGGGGTGCGACACGGACGCGTCACTGACGACGGTATCATCGGGATGTTCCAACCCACGCACCCGCACGGGGTGCGACGACCCAACCGGAGACACGCAGGTCACGACGTATCTGTTCCAACCCACGCACCCGCACGGGGTGCGACTGCGTTTGATTACCTTTATCCATACAGCGTCACCGTTCCAACCCACGCACCCGCACGGGGTGCGACATGCCATGCGATCCATTGTGCATGTTGCTGTGGGGTTCCAACCCACGCACCCGCACGGGGTGCGACGTGCCAGTTCGTCGACGAGACCGGCGAGACGGTGTTCCAACCCACGCACCCGCACGGGGTGCGACGGGCGTGGGAGTCCGGCCGGCGCGATATTTTGGCTGTTCCAACCCACGCACCCGCACGGGGTGCGACATCGGATCGAGGTCTGCGAGAGGATCATGGCTGCGTTCCAACCCACGCACCCGCACGGGGTGCGACGCCTTGCCTGTATCACGGCCCAGACAGTTGTCAGGTTCCAACCCACGCACCCGCACGGGGTGCGACCTTCTACCCCGGCGAGCACTGCCGGTTCTGTCGGGCGGTTCCAACCCACGCACCCGCACGGGGTGCGACGATTGAGGTCACACAACCTGACAGCGATGATGTTGTTCCAACCCACGCACCCGCACGGGGTGCGACGTCTCGCGAGCATCTAGAGGAGCAGGCCAGCCGAGTTCCAACCCACGCACCCGCACGGGGTGCGACGGCGGCTCCGCTCCCGGTATCCCGATGACCAAGCCCGTTCCAACCCACGCACCCGCACGGGGTGCGACTCTCTATCCTACCACCTATACCGATATGTCAGGGTGTTCCAACCCACGCACCCGCACGGGGTGCGACTGACAAGCCAAGGCTCGGTATGCGTCGCAACGGTCGTTCCAACCCACGCACCCGCACGGGGTGCGACGTGACTGGATCGGCATGAGTCCTGACCCCGAGATGTTCCAACCCACGCACCCGCACGGGGTGCGACTGCGTTAATGTCCCTCGCTGAACAGTCTCAGAGGGTTCCAACCCACGCACCCGCACGGGGTGCGACGTTGTAATCCGACGTGTTGGCGCTCCAAGCCAAGTTCCAACCCACGCACCCGCACGGGGTGCGACCGGACAGGCAAAACAGATAGCGATGAGACTGTATGTTCCAACCCACGCACCCGCACGGGGTGCGACAGACTTCGATTTTCAGCCACGGTGCGCTGGGAATCCGTACTCAGATGTGCGAGACGACTCCTGCCCTGCCCAACAGCGGGTGGGCCCATATCCGAAATCGTCAACCAAATGCCTCCTTGCAGGCAAGACCGCCTGTCTGCGAACCTCGGTGGAGAGTGATGGTGGCTTCAGGTTCGCAACACCAATCACGTCGCACCATCCAGTCATGCCATCAACGTCCCTTCGGGGTCATATCTCTCGCCGATTCCAACATGCTCAACTCTTCTTTTCCAGTTGTCCCCAAGGAAGTAGTACCTCAAGCTATCCTTGGAGGGATCAATGGCTCTCTCCAGTCGGTTTCGTAGCTCGGCAAACTGTGACGGATCTACCCAGCACTCAAACACCGACTTCTGAACTCTTTGGCCGTAGTTCACGCACTGCTTAGCGACTGTTCGAAGCCTCTTTCGCCCTGCGGCGGTCGTCGTATCTACGTCATACGTGATCAGCACCATCAATGTCGTTCCCTCCCCGTGCTACGGCCATAGAAAAGGCGGATATCCGTCCAAGTCCCCTCTCAGATACCTAGATAGGAGCAGGGCCTGAGCGTACGGAAGCAGACCGATCGGGACCTTCTCGTCTAGATACGGATGGCGAACCTCTTCTTGCTTGCGCTTCTGCCATGCCGAGATAACCAGTTTCCGAGTCTCGTCATCCATACGAATGCCTCCGCTCTCTGATCGACGGAATCCCTTACCCGAGACTTGGCGCCGGTTGACAAGGGTAATTGCCAATCGATCAGCTAGATGAGGCCTGAACTCCTCCATCAGATCAAGAGCCAACCCTGGTCGCCCTGGACGATCGCGGTGTAGAAAGCCAACGTATGGATCGAGCCCCACGCTTTCGAGAGCAGATTGAATGTCATGGAGGAGCAGGGTGTACAGGAACGAAAGCAGGGCATTCATGTTGTCTCTTGGTGGCCTCCTGTTGCGATCGTGCATGAAGAAGCTCTCCTTCTGTGCCACCAGTAGCAGGTTGAGGCATGAGAAGTATGCATGAGCTGCGTCGCCCTCTATCCCCCTGATCACATCTAGATCCAAGCATTCCTGAAGGCTGCGCGTCTTCTCCAGAAGTCGATCACTCGATCGCTCTATGGTTGCCACGTCGATCTCATCTCCGTGGTCTCGTATGGCCCGTCGCAACACGGATCTGCTGTTTACTATCTTTGCCAGTATGAAGCTGCGAGCCAACTCCGCTGATCGGCGACTGTCGTCAGCAGCTCGGTATTGCTCTCGACGAAGAAGCACATTTCCTCTCACTGGACCTTCAAGTTTTCCCAAGAACCGCCCCGATGCCGAGACAAACGATAGACTGACTTGCCGTTGAGCGCATAGGCCCATCAGGCCTGGGCTCGCACCCATGTAGCCGAAGCATACGATGCTGTCAAGTATGTGTATGGGAACCCTGAGGCGTTCCTCGCCCTCTACCCGGACGACCACGTTCTCGCCTTCGCAAGCAACATAGGAGTCTGGAGTAGTCACATAGAGCACGTTGAGCAGCCTCTTCATTGGCTAGATGGCACCACCAGTGTCTTTGTCGATCAAGCTCACCATTCGAACTACCCACTGCTGCACCTGTCTACCTCGTCTACTCACTGCCTTAGGTAGACAAACGTCCATCAAAGAGCACAGCCCGCATTTGCTTAATGGGCCAGGGGGAGGAATGACTCGCCGTTCGAACGCGCTGTGCATTTCCTTAGCTAACTGCTCGACCCTGTCCCGAAGCGCTTGAGTGAACTCCACCAACACTCTACTCTGAGTCTTTCCGTAGAATATACACCCACTCAAGACCTTCGCCCCGAGCATTTCCTCCAGGCATATGGCTTGAGCACACAACTGCACCTCATCGCGTTCGTCTGGCTTTGCCCTACCCCTCTTGTACTCGACCGGGCGCACGACCCACTTGCCCGTGCGCCCGGGGAGCTCTACTAGGCAATCCTCACTTTCGTGGACAGGTCGCAGAAACTCAACAACATCGGCGACCCCGTACAAGCCGAGCCTCCTGGACACCAGTGCTAGTGATCGAGCGACAAGGATATCACCCCTAGCCTCTGTCGAAAGCCGGCTGTGGACCCTGTCATGCAAATGCCGCCCCTCAACAGTTGCCACGCTTTCGCTCCATTGCCCTTCCAGGTGGATCAGAGCCCACTGTCTACGGCAATAGGCAAAGTGCTGGATTCCGGACAAAGCTAGTAGCGAGTCCTCGTCAAAGCTCGAATCATTCATCTCTAGATCCGCTCCAGGATAGTGACGGATGAAGGCACCGCGCTCTTGTCGACGATCACTTCGTAGTCTCCGTACTGCCGAGGCGGTTTTGTCTGATCCTTCCGATTCACGGTCACTGCCTCAAACAGCTTGTGGGCCGGAGCGTTTCCAAGCTTGGAGTCGTGTTTGAAGATGATAAGACGTCGAGATGCCATCTTGCCTCTCGATGCTGAACGGTCATGCTCGAACATACGCTCCAGGGCTTCCCAGAGAAGCTCGAGGTCATCCTCCGAAAACTGGGTGTTGGCCGCTAGGCAGGCCGAAACATATCCTTCTACCCGGTACAGTGCGTAGGGAACGATATGCTTCCTGCCCATCTCATGCTCCTTCTTGTCGACATCCTTTGTAGACGTAATCGCCACTCGTGTGATCGTCACTTCCTGCGGAACGATAGGATCGATGCTCCGCGCAAAACCGAGCTGAACAGGCCCTCTGACCTGGCCACAGTTCACTTCAGTAGTCATGACGGCTCCGAAGGCCCTCACGTCGTAGAAGTTCTGGCACATGAACGAAACCACTTTCTTGGCGTCCTCGGGGTTCTTTGGGAGTCTTTTCTCCTCAGTATTAGGTTCCATGCCAAGGTTACGATATGCCTCCATGTGCTGCTCATTGAGGACAGCACCTTCCTTGACATATATGCGGTAGCCGTCCACGCCTCCCTTCACGATCTCGACGTAGTTCCTTATCTTACGTTTCAGGCATACGTCCGTGACTAAACCGTGGCTTGTTTCTGGGTCAATCCTGGGAAGGTTGCCAGCATCCGGATCACCGTTCGGATTTCCGTTTTCGACGTCGAAGAGAAGCACAAACTCATAGCGATTCTGTATCGGATTCGACATCTCTCATCCCTCTTTTCTGTCTGATTTCTCGTAAAACGCTTGCTTCTGATGGTAGTATCCAAGCATGAACATACCTTGCTCGTTCATGTCCAAATGGGCAGGAAACTCGGTCAATCCATCCATTATCTCTTGTATACGTCGGTCTGCCAGCGCTCCGTAGGCAGACTTCGAGATGTGGTGCTGGGCGAGTCTCATTAGGCGTGGAAAGACGGCTCTCGGAGTTGCTGACGCAGAGCCGAAGTAACGATCCCGTATAGTAGTGTTGATGCCGGGATTGGCATCCAGTTGTGCCTTCTCAAGGACAGCAAACAGCCGGCCAAGACGATACGGAATGCTGCGAGACTCTTGGTTCAAGCTCACTGTGACACCTACCTCCTCAAGGCTCTTGTACTTGCCAATGGCCCTAACCAAATACCCTTTGATGGCTGAAGCCCTCACGTAATTGACGATGTGATCCGACCTGATCCGAGTCAGCATCGCCGTATAGAGCACACGAGGGTAAGGCAGCCCTGACAGAACCGATCGCATTAGCCCGCCTGCAAGCAGCGGTGGAGGTGTACGCTCGCGGGCCTTCTTCGGGGCCGTTTCATTCAGTATCCAGCTGATCGGGATGAACTCTGGGTCGTTTGAACCTGATCGCACAATCGAGATGTCGGCGTAATGTTGACCCACTCTGGTCAACATATCTCCGAACGACCCTGTTTGCCAGAACCTTACCGACAGCCGAGCAGCGTTCGGTGACAATCCGAGGATGAAGAAAGGGGTCTCCAATGCTCCTGAAATTGCCTCGTCATCTATTGGTTGTCCGCTCCGGACCTTAAGCAGGATATCCCGAACAAGCCGCACGGTATCAGCCTCTGAGCCAGAAGAGTCGCTCATGTCACCCGTCGGCTTCCACGTCGGATGCAGCGCCTCTGCCATCAGGTCTTCCTCAAACCCCGATTTGCTCTCTGCCCAGAATACCACTGTAGTCCCGCTATCGAGCTGCAGGCGCTGCCGAGAGCTGGAAAGCATATGGTTGAGAGCAGTACCATAGGCAAAGGCAGCGTCCTCACCCACAGGGGCGTTTTCGCCGCGATCCTTGCCGTATGATGTGAAGGCACTGAGATTGAACGAGACTAGCGAAGCCCCAGTTGGTTGAGCGCCCCTTACTCCCTTGATGCTTGGATGAAGTCTGGCGATCGGACCGACTTCGCCGGTGACAAGGCACTGTGCTTTGGTCTCCGATGTGGTTTGCTTCCTATACTCCCGCCATGCCTGCTTCACCGAGCTTCTCTCGTGGATGTAGCCGGGAGAACCATCAAGTCTGAAGACGATGTTCCCACCCTTGACGATGCCGTCGAGCACAGGTTTCAACGCAGGATGGCTATTAGCCTGGCTGGGATCCCAACTGTCGAAGAACGACAGTACCGCTCTCGCCCCCTCATCGTCGACTCCGCCGAGCACCTTGCGATGCAACTCGCGGCTCGCTGCGAACGTTTGCCGCGATCTCTCTGATATGCCGCCTTCGTCGATTCCAAGTACGTACTTCGAGTTGTCCCACATGAAGTTAGCAGCCACATTGACGGTTCGTTTGACCTCTTCCGGAACGATCAACGATATGCCAGAACGCCGTTTGTCTGAACCGTCGCCCAACGCGATGACCTCTAGCAGTTGCCCGTCTTTCGACAAGTTGAGGGCATATGCCACCACCTTCGCCGAGTAACCGATCGCCGGTACCTCAGTGACTCCACGTTCGACCAATAGATCGTAATACCTGACCAGCGAGCTGAGGATCATGCGATGCACCCCTCTCTTGGCATCGGTGGAACCTCGATTACTCCATCGCGGATGGTCGCCCGAAAGAATCGCGGCGTCCTTTCAGCGTCGAAATCAATGTCCAGTAGCATCCAACCGAGATCTCTTTCTCCGCTGTGCACTGAGCGAGGGATCTCGTTGCCCTCGATCAACTCAAAGTTTGCAATGAACTCCCGACAACCTAGGTAAGGGCGGTGGAAGCACTGTCCGTTGCGCGCACGCCTGAGGAAGATATTGTAGTGCTTCTCTGCCGAATCGTCGGGGCCAGCCCTGTCTGTGAGTTCGAAGTGAGCCTCGATGACGTACGCCACATCGCGCAGCATGAGCGTGGCTCGCTGCTGTCTATCTTCATTCACATACTGCGCCAGGACCATCGGCCTCCCTTTCATTGCCTGCCTCACGTTTCCTTCCGGAACCTTATTGCCTACTTCATTCCGCCTGATATTCTCGAACTTGATCTCGTTTAGCACATGGATCCTGTCAATCACCCATCTGATAGCCGGCTTCCAGTGGATTGCCTCCAGGATTCCACGGGCGGCCGAGGGAGTGATCACGTCGTAACTCACCCGCTCGGCCTGCATTTCTGGCCTTGTGAAACAGGCGAAATCACCCCATACCTTCAGCTTGACACCATAGCCCATCAGTACCACCTCCTCGCGTCCTACACCATGAGCGTGTCCGTAAAGACACGATCATCTGGGTAGCTTAATCCAACGTCGTCGCTGTAGAGTGCCATGTCACAAAGAACCGTGTATTGCCCCGCAACCACCTCCACTGCGTTCATCTCCAGCAGACGGCGCAATTCATTGCTGTATACCTGAACTGTGTATGGCTGGAGTTGCCTTGAGAGATTTACGGATGGTCCTTGATACCTCGCCTGATCAAGCAGCGAGCAGCACTTGTCGTCAAACGGTATCACGATCGGATCAGTCACGTCGTCGATAAGCTTAACCTTGCCAGCCATCTCTCGGAATTCAAACGCCAGCTTATTGGCCCTCTCGTCGATGCCCTCCAAAATGCCTTCCTTGTCAAGCTTCTCCCGCTCTACATCGTAGAGCTGCTCGAAGTAGAGATCCACCGCCTCAAGCGAGAGAGGGTCACTATGATGCCTCAGGACAGCGCTAGAGACAGATGCCGTCCTCGAAAACCACCCTATGGGCAGTCCGTGGGCTTCGGGACGGAAAAGATAGACATGCCCAATCGGCCGTTTCCCCTCGCGATTGCACCGTCCTGCCGCCTGCGCAACAGAGTCGATTCCCGCCAATGCTCTATAGACCACTGGGAAGTCAATGTCGACCCCGGCCTCGATGAGCTGGGTCGACACAACGCGGCATCGGAGTCGTTCGTGTAGGACCCTCAGGATCTCTGCCAGTTTCCTCGAACGGTGTGCTGGGCACATTCGGCCACTCAGGTGATACAGTTCTTCTCCGCTCATCAGACCCGCCAGCTTAAGTGCGTGCTTACGGGTGTTAACGATGCACAGGACCTGCTCGTGTTGACTCAACCTCTCCACAAGGGAAGCATCATCGATGTCGCCAAGGTCCTCAACACTGACTCGCTTGAGAGTCTGGTACAACAATCTCGGGTTAGGCGCCAGCTCTACGACCTGCAGATTCGACGGAAGAAAAGATCGGATCGAAGGCTGAGTGGCCGTGCATAGTACGACGCTCGCACCGTAGTTCGTCACTAACTCAACCAAACTCTGCAAGCACGGCCTCAGGAACTGGATTGGCAGAGTCTGGGCTTCGTCGAGGATCACCACGCTTCTCGCGATGTTGTGAAGTTTCCTGCATCTCGAGCCTTTGGCCGAGAACAATGACTCGTAGAACTGAACATTGGTCGTGACAATCAGCGGCGCGTCCCAGTTCTCGGCCGATAGACGTAGGCGATACTGTACTGGGGTGAGCGACTCTTCATCCTCGTCAGGAAAGGAGAAGTTGCTGTGATGCTCGAGAACAACGTCGTCTCCAAGCACTTCGCGGAACCTCCCTGCATTCTGCTCGATGATGCTCGTGAAAGGAATGACGTAGATTATCCGGTTCATATCATGGGTAAGAGCGTGCTTCATCGCAAATGCGAGCGATGACAAGGTCTTTCCGCCGCCTGTGGGAACTGTTAGCGTAAACATGCCCGGCGGAAGCTCTGCCTTGTTGAGACACGACTCGAGGGTCTCGGCCCTGGATCTGTTCACCTGCGTGTCCTCCGCCTGCTTTGAGAGATGCCGCAGGTACCTATCCAGCTTGTCCCACAACTCCGTCAGACTCGGGTACCGTCCACGAGCGGACGCACGCTGTGGGTCCATGTACGCCTCGGTGTCTAAGAAATCCGCGTCAATCAGGCATGAAAACAAGAACCGTATCAGGAACTGAAAGCTGAACCCCGGATTGCCATAGGAAGGCTTGATAGGCACTGCAAGTTCGGAAATATCAGGGAGGACGCCGGACACTTCCGCACGAAACGCACTGTAATCAGGCAAGTCCCGTGCTTGCAATCGTCTAGAGAGCGAATCTCCGTCTGCTACACTTCCATAGTCAGGAAGGCCAGCATGATGACCTGCTATCGCGTAGGCCAGTATCAGTCCAATCGCTCGGCCATAGCGCTTAGTTGCCTCCACCGCTCCGACCGTGGAGTGGTCCACTCTCGTTGGATCACCCTGAAGGCGTCGTTGAAACGCATCTGAGTACTTGCCAATGTCGTGAAGCAGGCCAGAAGCGAAACCTAGCCTCTCAGCACCAAAGGCGCGAGCAAACTCAGCGGCAGTGCGTGCAGTGCAATGGAGATGATCACTGAGGAGATGCCACTGGCTGCGCTCTTTCCCAGGGGATGAGTGCGCGTAATACTCCAACAGACATCGCCTGCATTTTCTTGTATTTCTACCTCATTACATGGGATTTCTATGCAGGCAATGGCAATCCTTCTTGTTTCTGAATTGTCCATGCACGATCCCGCCTGCTCCCGAGACTCCGTCGACGAGTGGCAAACCCGTCCAGATGTCATCTGCTCATGTCATATCCCGCCCTATGCAGCGTTATCATTCCATGGAAGAAGACATCACAAATTACGCTCTTCTCACTTCTCCAGCTGTCCTCTATTGATAGAACCTCTCTGAACCTCTTGAGGCTCTGATCGTTCTGTTCGGTCAGTATGTCTTTGCTTACAACCAACTGGTAGAGGTAATCATATGTCTTCCTAAACTCCGGTATGTCCATGATACCTCCGAGTGTCGACAGCCCATATAGGCTTCGTAACCACCAAACGAGTGCATATGAATCCGGGTTAACATCTTCGATGCGGAAATCGCCTAGATACCAGTTGAAATTGAACGGTGCGACAAAATGACTGCCCGATTTGAACGTTGGGCTGACATTTTGACCCCTCATTATCTTCATGCAATGGGGTAGCGACGTCTTGACCAATTCCATGTTTTCTGTGGTTCTCCAACTTTGGGTAGCACTTAGTAGGCCAATGTGATTGGCTCCGGGGAAATGCGCATTTTCCTTGTAATACCTAATCCCTCTCTTGTTCGTAACTGAGAAGTCATCAACCGTGTTATACGATAGCGAATCCCTTAGGTAGGTGATAGCTGTCTTGAGTTCATCTTGCACGAGGGCGTTGTCCTCTTCACCCAAGTCCGCTAATACCCCCGCTCTTACGGCTTTGTTTCCGCCGCGGCCGCCTCTATCCAGTGCATCCCCACCCCTAAACGTGGTTCTGTAGGGCTTTCCTTGTGTCTCATCTGCAAGCAGAGCCTGAGCAACCCTCTTCATAGGGGGCGAATCCCTTTCGACACCGCTGCCTAACAAGTACGAAACACTCGAGTCTAGCCCCTGCACATACACGCCGTGCAGTTCATTGCCAATCCATCCATCGTCGTGTTGAGCAGCTAGTATTTTGCGCACTTTAGGTCTGCTCAGGATTTCATTCTGCAACGCTACCATATGGCTGCTTGCTCTGTCCTCATGCAGGATCTCGCGCCTGACTCTATACTCTATGCTGCTCCCGCCATTTTGCAGGAGAAACTCCAGCAAATCGCCCATATATCCGGTCTCCTCCTACGTCCGTACCCTCGCAGGTACTGGCGTTGCGGATACCTCCGAATAAAGCTGTCACGGGTTGGTGGTGGTGGCATAGTGCAGTACCAACAGTGCCCTGTCTGGTACATCGAGTTGAGGTCTGCTGGAATCAAACGGCCCCTGACCTACAGATGGCGCGCCTCTACACCGCCGGCGCGAAGGAGCTCATCGACGATCACACTTCGATGGCATCTGGGGGGATCTTTCTCGAAGCACATCAGGCAGACAGTCCAGTGGCGGGCGAGTCCCTTGAGCTTCATGAGCCCTAAGGGATTCTGCCTCAGGTATTCGCGATGCATTTGGAAGCAGCTATCGTAATCACCAGTTTCCTGAAGCTTGCGCCGTATCGGAGTCGGACATCCAAGCTCCCTTAGGTGGACGTACTTAATCCCGTTGCGCGACAGGTGCTCACTAAGGGATGTTTTTGAAAAGCCCCGCTTTCTACTTATGGGTATCTCTCGTACGTCAACAAGCATCGTGACTCCACTCTGCTGCAGTTGCTTGATGAACTCATCGATATCTTGCTGCTCATACCCCTTGGTGTAGATAGTCATGTTGCCCGGCTTGGTGTTCAGTCTCCGGGAGACTTCCTCAAATTCCTCATCGTCCGGGACAACAATCTCGCCGTTAGGCTTTATGATTACGGTTCGCATGTACGAGTTCTTCTTCCCGTGCAGGAAGTCCTCAAATGCCCCTGGATCTGTTATTTGCATGGCTCGCCCTCCCTCACATCGACTGGAAGTACGTCAATGCCACGCATACGACGGACACCAATCCCAGAGCAACCGCGGGAATCCAGCGAATGACGCCCCTCTGGCCCACGAGCATCGGCCCCGCGACACTGGCCACCAACACGACCGGAACGACGGGGAACGGCGTCAGCGGCCCGCCCATGAGCGTCAGCAATCCCGCATACGGGAGCCACAGAACCGACGTCACTGCTATCCCTGGCAGCAATGCCGTGAAGTATGACCAGCCGGATGATGGACCTACAATGGACAAGACAGCGAGCCCTGCAGCGCACGCGATCACTGGGAAGACGAATAGATAGGTGACCCCTGGAAGGAAGATGGCGCTTGCGATGACTGCGGCGTTCCACCACACGAGTGCCCCACCCCAGAGGCCGGCCAGTCCGGATACATGCATCATGCCTGCCAGGGCGGCAAGCGCTCCTGCGGCCATCGCAGACACCACAGCTGCGGCCGCCGGCACATGATGCTCCAGGAAGCCGGTGGCGCGCGCTTCAGGCAAGACCAACCTAATCAGCGCAATGGCCCCGAGCCCGACCACAAGTGCAGCCGCGGCCGAGACCAAGAACCCTATACTGCCCACAACTAGGCTGAGCACAGGCCTCTCTCGCTGCAGCAACCCCACACGGGACAGCGCAAACAACGAGATGACCAGAGCAAGTGCGGCAAGAGGTAGAACGAACCCCTCAGGGTAGTGCACAAGCCACCTCGAGAACAAATCGAAGAACACGCTGTCGCTGTCGGACTTCAGGCTCTCCATATCAGCGTTTGCCAAACCCTTTACAAGACTCATGACAGTGTCGCCAAGGTGTTGGAGCGTGCGTGGATCGAGGTTCTCGAGGTTGTCGTTCGCAGTGTGGTAGTTTCGTGGAGTGCCGATATTGGCAAAGTTCATGCCCACCTTGCCCGCCTGCTTGTACACTGTGAAGTCCGTATCGTTCGGAAGCTGCTTGTATAGCGAGTAGAAGGTTGACGATCCAACCGGCCTCTGAACCATCTGCCCAAACAGGCGGACTAGTTCTTTGTTGCCTTCTCCTGTCTCAAACATCAGCCCCAGACCGCTGGTTCCGCGGGATTCGAGGTTGATCACCATCTCGACGTCTTCAGCCCACGGATGGTAAGCCACGAACGCCTCAGCTCCGAGGAGTCCCAGCTCCTCGCCATCGGACAGGTGGAAGATGATTGGATTCTGAATGTCAGCGCCGTACAATGCCTCTGCAATCTGGAGGACGACTGCCACTCCAGCGGCATCGTCCATGGCCCCGGGACCGTAAGGCACAGAGTCGTAGTGCGCAGTGACCATCAGCGCAGGTCCGGTTTTCCCCGAGTCCAGACGCGCCAGTATATTGTGAACCAGCACCGATTCAGCACTTCTGCCACTCTCGGTGCCCCTTATGCGGGGCCTGACCCACTCATACTGGACGTGCGGGGAATAGCCGATATCCTTTAGCCGCTGAATCAGGTATTCCCTGACTTGTTCAAGCGCTTCAGAGCCCGTGGGATGAGGGCCAACTGCCACCATGGCTGAGATATCGGTCAAAGCTCGTTCGGCGGAAAACGCTTCGGGCCACGCGTCGCTTCCCAAGGGTTCTGGAGGGATCATACTCCACGCCGTTGCCACCGCTATAGCTGCGACCACCAGGAGGGCCAGCACCCCTTGGAGAGGGTTTACAGTGGTAGACCGTCGCCGCGAGTAATCCATACTGAGGCCGATGAGTTCGTAGCGCATTCGCATTCCACGCTTTCCGTAACAGTAGTTGTCCGGTGCAGCGGCGATTCGCTGCGCCAGCCAGAGCCAGGGCGCTTGCGGATGGACGGTGCCTTACCCAACCGCAATCGGTCACGGTCACGTCAGTTGGCAGTCAGGATGACCCTCTCAATCTGGAATGCCGCTCAGAGACGTCGCTCTGACAATTCGCTATAGAATGCTGCTTTTCGACGCCATTCTGTGAAGTCACCCTTATTACAATTATACAGCAAAACCGAGAGGTGCGAGGGCCCAATCGTCGAAAGTCTAGCGACAGGTGTTTCGCCGCATACTAGCCGTGTGTCTGCCATCATGATCAATCTGTAGAGAATACACTGAAGAGGACACACCGAACACGGAGGGCTTGCATGAGTTACATAGCGTATGAAGTGCTTGCATTGTCGCCTCTGGTCGTGATCCTCGTCCTGCTCCTGTGGCTTCAGTGGCCTGCCCGACAAGCCATGCCTGTCGCCTTCGTCGTCACATGGATAGTCGCTGTGTTCGCCTGGCGGGTAGATGCCAGGGTATGGGGAGCCTCGATTCTGCAGGGTCTGGTAGTAGCCTTGGAGGTCATCTACATCGTCTTCGGGGCCGTGCTCCTCTTGAGGACTCTGGAGCAGAGTGGAGCCATTGACCGGATAAAGGCTGGGTTCGTCAGGCTCAGTCCTGATCCGAGGATCCAAGCGATCATCGTTGGGTGGACTTTCGGGAGCTTCATAGAAGGAGCCAGTGGGTTTGGGACCCCTGCAGCTGTGGTAGGACCGCTTCTCGTCGCTTTGGGCTTTCCGGCTGCGGCAGCCATCACCACCGGCCTGATCATCCAGAGCACCGCTGTCTCCTTTGGCGCTGTCGGGACACCCATATTGATCGGGGTCAATACCGGACTCGACAACCCGCTCGTCCACGCTGAAGCAGCTCGTCTAGGTGTCACCTTCGCTGAGTACGTCAGACTGATAGGCGGACGGGTAGCCATCATTCACGGAATCATAGGGTTGTTCATGCCTCTAGTTCTCTCCATGGTGTTGACGAGGTTTTTCGGCCGCAAGAAGAGCTGGAAGGAAGGGCTTCAGGTCTGGCGAGTGGCGGCTTTAGCCGGTGTCTCGTTCTGCGTGCCCTACGTAGTGGCTGCACGATTCCTCGGACCCGAATTCCCGTCACTCGTTGGAGGCCTAATCAGTCTCCCGGCTACTATCCTGGCTGCCAGAAGCCGATGGTTCCGCCCGTCTGAGCCCTGGCGCTTCGCAGACACGCCCGAGCGCTCTCGCGTTGAGAGGATCGGCCCGTCTAAGAGCATGCCTCTATGGTTCGCGTGGACGCCCTATGCGATCCTCACGCTGCTGCTGGTTACGTCTAGGCTCCCCGTGTTCCCGCTCGGCGGATGGCTCAAGGCTGCGGACCTCTCATTCAACAACGTGCTAGGCAGTCCGATAGGAATCAGCACTACCCCGCTGTATCTCCCGGGCACGATGTTGTTGTTCACGAGTCTAGTCACGCTTGGTCTCCACAAGATGAACTGGCGTCAATTCCGCACGGCTCTTCAGCAAAGCGCAGGAAACCTTCGAGATCCCCTAATCGCTATGGCCTTTGTCGTGCCTCTCGTTCGCATCTTCATCAATACCGGCTACAATCCCCTCGACATGCTGAGCATGCCCCTGCTCCTCGCAGACGCGGCGGCTCGCATGGCGCGTGGCATCTGGCCGTTGGTAGCTCCCACGATCGGGGCGGTAGGGGCTTTCTTTGCAGGAAGCAATACGTTCTCGAACATGATGTTCTCGCTTTTCCAGTTCGGCGTGGCGCAGCGGATCGGTGCAGACCCTTTGACCATCGTTGCCCTTCAGGCGGTCGGAGGCGCGGCCGGCAACATCGTGAGCATCCACAACGTCGTGGCAGCATCTGCAGTTGTGGGGCTGATGGGAGGAGAAGGCAGGACCATGAGAAGGGTCCTCGCACCGCTGCTATACTACCTTCTTGCTGCAGGTGTGATCGGTCTGATCGCGACTCGGCTCTTGGGCGGTTAGGCGATGGTGGCTGGGCGACAGTGGTTGGGCGATGGCGGTTGGGCGATGGCGGTTGGGCGATGGCGGTTAGGCGGTGGCGGTCAGGCGACAGCGGTTGGGCGGCTGCGCGACAGCGGCTGAGCGATGGCAGTCAGGGGGCAGCGGTTGAGTGGATGGCGGTCAGGCGATGGCGGTTGGACGACAGCGGTTGAGCGGATGGCGGTCAAGCGATGGCAGTCAGAAGATGGCAGTCAGGCGATAGTGGATAGAGATGTCTCCAAGTCATCTCGTCTCCTGCGCGAGGTCACTGATCCTCCGTCGTGCCAGGTCGACATACTCCTGGCACGTGTCATATCCGATGTACCGCCTGCCAGCTTTCAGCGCAGCTAAACAGGTGGTTCCGCTCCCGCAGAACGGATCGAGCACGACGTCTTGCTCAAAGGTGTATAGCTGTATCAAGCGCCATGGCAGTTCCTCGGGAAATGGGGCAGGATGGCCTACGCTCTTGGCAGACACCGACGGGAACGTCCATACGCTCTTCGTCCAGCTGAGGAATTCCTCCGCCTCTATCGTGCTGACTCTCCCGCGGCTCGGCCGCGAGAACGATCCCTTCGAGAAGACAAGGATGTATTCGTGCACGTCACGCAGCACCGGGTTCGCCGCCGATCGCCAGCTACCCCAGGCAGTCGACGTTCCTGCACTCGATCCCTTGTTCCAGATGATCTCGCCTCTCATGTAGTAGCCGAGGGAAAGCATGTCCTCGATGATCAGAGCATGGAGCGGGATATATGGTTTTCGGCCAATATTGGCAATGTTCACGCAAGCTCTCCCGCCGGTCACCAGCTTGCGGTAGGTTTCAGCCATTACTCGTCTGAGCAGATTACGATACTGGTCCAGGGACAGGTCGTCGTCGTATTCCTTCCTGACGTTGTACGGAGGTGAGGTGACCATAAGGTGAATAGAGGAGTCAGGGATCTCCTCCATGGTCTCACTGGATTTGCAATAGATCTTGTCAAGCACGGAGTCGTCGATAGGGTTTTCAACGTACTCGACGGATGCGGGCACACTGAACTGACTGTAAAGCCTGCTGTTGTAAAACGCAGACGAATCGTGGCTTATGCGACCTGAAGTCCCAAACGAGCTCGTCTTGGTTCGCTGACGACGGCCCACCTATCTGGTCAACTCCCCGGATTCCGAATTCCCTATTTCCTGCAGCGACAAGGCGCTCTGCCGCCAGGTCCTGCCCAGGCTCCCTGCCGAGATGCCTTGCCCTGACTGGCCTCCGAGACGCCCTGCCCTGACTGGCCCCCAAAGACGCCCTGCACAGGCCCCCTGACGACCCGCCACGCCTAGGCTCGCCTCCGACCCGCCCGGCCGAGACGCTCTGCTAAGATGCCCTCCGAGACTGCCTGCCCAGAGGTCCTGTCGACGCTCCTGTCCGAAGCGCCCTGCCAAAGCGCCTCCGAAAGTCCGTTGAGCCTATCAAGCCCGCCCTGCCATGCAGAGCCTGCACAGCCCACCGAGTCCGACAGCGCCCGCACAGCTCGCATGGCCCCCTCACAGCTCGCATGGTCCCCGAACAATGGACGAGCCGGCAGAGTCTACTGATCCTGCGGTCCTTCCACGTACCTCGACAGCCACTTCACATACACAGTAACGGTTACGGCACCGTAGATCGCGTGTCCGAAGAAGGAGCCAATCATTTCAGAGAGATGGACCAGGTCTCTCTCGACGAAGAAGGGGAGGTTGTGGATCAGGATCCCGTAGCAGAAAACCCAAGCCCCGAGCCCCACCGTCAGTCCTTTGACTAGGTAGGCTGAAGACCCTCTCCATTCGAGGAGGACTCCGATCAGTATGGCGAAGAGGCCGCCGATAACCAGGTCAAGCAGACCTCCGACGATCATGGCAGCAACGCAGCCAGCCTCCGCCGACGAGACGGCAAGTGATGCTGCGACATCCCAGACGTGGGTGTCGGCAAGGCCTGCAAGCCTAAGTGCCAGCCAAAAGGCATCCTGAGCCAAGACACCCAGAATCCCGGACACAATCCACCAAACGAACGCGTCCCCCTGTTTTCTTGTTACTGGCATGGCCGCACCCCGTCGCGCAGTTCCTTCAGATTCGAGCCCAAGTCCGAGCCCGAACCCGAACCCGAGCCCAATCATCTACGCTATTGGGTATTGTGCCTAGACACGGGTGCGGCTATGCCTAATCGCGTCGCTACAGTCTGCTGAGCTGCCCCTCTAGTGCCTCGCCCATCGACAGGTATTCCTTGTAGAGCTTGTCGTAGATATCGGCGTTGCGGTCTATCGGCTTGAACGTCCTGCTGAACCCGCTCCCCATCTCCCGCTGCGCTTCCTCTACTGACCTGAAAGCGCCGGCCGCCACCGCACCGAACATGGCCGCACCGAGTGCACAGGCCTGCTCTGCCGCAGCTACATTGATGGGCATTCGGAGCACGTCCGAGGTGATCTGCATTACCAAGTCGTTCTTCTGAGGAATTCCGCCCAACGCAATGACCTGGTCTATCTCCACACCCTCTGCGGCAAACCTGTCGACAATCGCCCTCGCTCCAAAGGCGGTCGCCTCTACCAGCGCTCTGAAGATGGCCGGTGCAGTCGTGCCGAGAGTCAGTCCTGCGACTGCGCCTTTGAGCGTCTGGTTTGCGAACGGAGTCCTGCGCCCGTTGAGCCAGTCGAGCGCCACCAGCGACGTGGCACCAGGTTCGAGCTTGGAGGCCTCCTCGGTCAGTTGAACGAGCATTCGACTGCGGGCGTCCCTCCTGATCTGAGCCAAGGCTTCGGGAGCGATCCCTGCAACCGTCGGCAAAACGGAGTTGATCGGCCAGCAGAGGATCTCTCTGAACCACGCGTATACGTCTCCGAACGCAGACTGCCCCGCCTCGAGCCCAATCATTCCCGGTATAATGGACCCATCGACCTGTCCGCAAATGCCGGCTATCAGCTTGTCGCCGATGACATCGTATGGGGCGATCATCATGTCGCACGTAGATGTGCCCATGATCTTCGTCAGAGCCTTCTCGACTATCCCTCCGCCGACTGCCCCCATGTGTGCGTCGAACGCACCGACTGCAACGGCAATGCCCGCCGGCAGGCCCAGACGGTCCGCCCACTCCCTGACCAGCCCGCCCGCACTGACGTCCGAGGTATAGGTCTCAGTGAACAGGCGCTCTCTCAGTCCTGCTAACAGCGGGTCGATTCTCGTCAGGAACTCCTCAGACGGCAGGCCATCCCACTCCGCATGCCACATTGCCTTGTGCCCTGCTGCACATCTGCTCCTCTTCATCTTGAGTGGATCGGTTGTTCCGGTCAGCAACGCTGGGAGCCAGTCGCAGTGCTCAACCCATGAATAGGCAGCTTGGCGGACCTTGCTGTCATGCCTCAATGTATGCAGGATCTTGGCCCAGAACCACTCAGAGGAATACACTCCTCCCTCGTACTTGGTGAAGTCAGTGCCACCCCACGTCTTCGCAACCTCGTTGATCAGGGCCGCTTCATCTACGGCCGTGTGATCCTTCCACAGGATGAACATGGCGTTCGGGTTGTCTGAGAACTCCTCGTGCAGGGCGAGTGGAGTTCCGCTTTTGTCCACAGCGCAGGGGGTCGACCCGGTGGTGTCGATTCCTATGCCGATCACTCTCTCGCCTGAACCAGCCGGGAGCTTGGCCAGCGCTCCTTTGACACATGCCTCCAGCCCTTCGATGTAATCAAGCGGGTGCTGACGGAATTGATTGCGGCCGGGATCGCAGTATAGACCTTCACTCCATCGTCGGTAGACAGCGACCTCGGTGGCCTCTTCTTTGCCTGTTCGGACATTCACCACCACAGCTCTCACCGAGTCAGTTCCATAGTCGACTCCGATCACATACCTGTCTGCCATAGCAGTCCCTCCACAGTGTCAAGTGCGTAAGTCTTTGACACGACTCGATCAAATCCCTCCAAACCTAAAGCGTGAGCCAGTCTCTCCTCCGTGTCATGGCTGGAGGTCAGGTGTTTCCCTTGCCGGCCTCATCGCGTGGAAAAAGAGGACTCAAGCGGTGCTCTAGACGGGTGACTATCTGGAGCAACCATCCGGCTGCGTTCCTAATTTGCTCAATCTGTCTGTCAACTCCTGCTCGATCAGGAAGACACTAGGGAAGATCTGGGCAGCGTTGCCACTGGCCGGAGTCGCTGCTGATGGACCTTGAGTCCGTTCTTTCCACCGCCGCCGTCGAAGCCAGAAAGCAAGTATCCACACACGAGCCAGCCCGCCGGCTCAGTCCAACATTCAGTCCGACATGCATGCCAGTTCACTCCGTCTACGTGGTTGTTTCTGGCCGACATGGAGGAAACCAGGAGGACAACTGGATCGCGTTGCCAGAGATCTGGATCACGTTTCCAGAGACCTGGGTCAAGTTGCCAGAGATCTGGATCACGTTGCCGGTCACTGGCGCCCCTGCCAATTTAGGCTGCGACCTTTCTTTCCACTGCCATCGCTGTGGCAAGGCAACGAAGGGCTGAAGCAGGACCAGTCGCCATTGGGCCGAAGCGGAGCCAGCCTCCATTGGTTGAAGCAGAGCCAGCCTCCATTGGCTGAAGCAGAGCCAGCCTCCATTGGCTGAAGCAAAGCCCGCCTCCATTGTGCCGAAGCGGAGCCAGCCTGCATTGGGCTGAAGCGGAACCAGCCTGCATTCCTGTGCGGAAGGAGGCTACAGCGTAGATGGCTCAGACGTCCCTCCTGCTTCCTACCGTTGACTGCATGGCGCAGTACCTGTATGCTTGAGACAGCAAAAAACTGGGGTCTGAGTTCCGAAATCCGAGGGCTGGAAACACGACTCTGGAGCTCGAACTTGAGACGGAATGGGGCGGTCCAGATAGTGACCAGCTTGTCAAATGAAAATGCAACGAGCAGCTCGCCACAAGGAAACACCAGTGGCAGCGTGCCACAAGCAAGCACCCGCGGCAGCGCGCTGGTCGGGAGCACAACTAGCAGTCTGCCAAGCGGCAGCGCGCCAATCGGGAGCACAAGGAGCAGCCTGCCAAACGGAAACATAGTAGTCGAGACGATTGGGCTTAGCAAATCCTACGGTCAGATTCAGGCGGTCAAGTCACTTGACCTCAGGGTAAAGCAACACTCGATCTTCGCATTTCTCGGGCCAAACGGGGCGGGCAAGTCGACGACCATTAAGATGCTGCTCGGACTGACCAGGCCAACGGGCGGCTCGGCGAAGGTGTTCGGCCTTGACGTCCAAGAGCAGAGCGTCGACATCCGAAGCCGCGTCGGCTACCTCGCCCAGGATCCACGCTTCTACGGGAAAATGACTGCGCGGCAGACGCTCGAGTTCGTCGCGCATTTCTTCTACTCGGGACCTAAGAGTGTGATTGACGACAGGATTGACGAGACACTTGAGCTGGTCGGACTGACCGACCTGGCTGACAGGCAGGTCGGGTCTTTCTCCGGCGGCGAACGGCAGCGCTTGGGCATCGCGCAGGCGCAGATCAACTACCCTGACCTGCTAATACTCGACGAGCCCGCCGCTTCACTGGATCCGATGGGCCGAAGGGACGTTCTAACCATTATGGAACGTCTCCGCAAGCACACGACGATTCTCTACTCCACGCACATTCTCTCGGACGTGCAGCGGGTCAGCGACACAGTTGCCATCATGAACAAGGGCGAACTCGTTGCCCAGGCACCCATAGACGAGCTGCTTGCGGGCACCGAATCCGTGACGTTCACCATGACTCTGCGAGGCGATCTGGATGCCGTGCATAGCCGCATTGGCACCTTGCCCTGGATCAGGACAATCAGCCGCGAAGCGGTCCCGGCAGATGCAGGCGCCTCCGAGGCGTGGAGTGTCGCCGTGTCGGACGAACCCACAGCAGAGCGCGAGCTGCTGAGGGCGGTTCTCAGCAGCGACGACGTCGTAGTCACTAACTTCGGGCGGAGGCGACACGATCTGGAGGACGTGTTCGTCCGATTGGTTGAGAGGGGCGAAGAGCAATGAGCAGCGCACACACAAGCGCCGAAACCTTAATGCCGGTCAGGCCGGCAGGATGGCGCACCGGCCTCTTCAACCTGGCTCGCAAGGAGTTGGCAGAGTGGTTCGGCGGATTCGAATTGGTGAAGTCCATCTCAATATGGATCGGGCTGATCAATGGCATCTTGCTCATGGCGATGCTGACTGAAAGAGCGAGCGGGGCCGCGCCTCTGCGTCTCCTCACATTCGGCGTCGAAGTGTACACGCAGCTAACAGCCATGTTCGTCGCAGTCGGAGTGGCGATCGCGGCTCTCGATGCCATCATAGGGGAAAGGGACCTCGGAACCGCAGCATTCATCCTGTCGAAGCCGCTGTCTAGAGTAGCTTTCATACTGGCGAAGTTCGTGTCGAATGCAACAGGCATTCTTGTTACCGCTGTTCTGATACCTGGGATGGTAGCCTATGCGGAAATCTGGGCGATTGCTGGATCCAGGCTTTCATTAGTGCGGTTCCCTATCGCGATGCTGATCCTCTTCGAGGGCCTGACGTTCAACCTCGCGCTCACGCTGCTCCTTGGCGCCTTCTTCAGGCGCAAGAGCCCGGTGATCGGCATTCCGCTCGCCTTGCTGTTTGGCCAGGACCTCCTCATTTCTCTGATACCTGAGCTTGTGTATGTCACACCGTGGGGTTTCACAGACTTAGCTAGAGCATACGTATTCGAAGGCTCGCTCACCTCTCCCCTGGCGCTGTTTATGGTGCCTGCAACTGTGGCACTGATGCTTGCAGTATCGATCGTGAAGTTCCAGCGCGAGGATCTATAGGCCGCACGGACCATCTGCCAAGCAGCCTGGGAGTCAGGAGGTATAGGAGGAAGACACCATGAGAGAAGACACAGTGAGAGGAGACAAGGCAAGAAGAGATAGAGTAGGGCGTGACATAGCAAGAAGCGATAGAGCAAAAAGCGATCGGGCAAGAAGCGATAGAGAGGACGTGACATAGCAAGAAGCGATAGAGCAAGAAGTGATAGGGCAAAAAGTGACCGATCGGGAGGTGAAAGAATGCCAGTTAGCGGCGACAGCAAAACACAACAGGGCGCAACCAAACAGACCTCGCTCAGCATCACCGGCATGCACTGTGCGGCGTGCGCTAGGAGGGTAGAGACCGCGCTCAGTGGGATGGAGGGCGTCTCTAGTGCAGTCGTCAACCTCGCGACTGAGCGGGCTACGGTCACGCACGATCCAAAGCTGGTCAGCGCCGATGCGTTGGCCGAAGCTGTGTCAGACCTGGGCTATGGCGCTACAGAAATCGTAGAGGTAGAAGAGGCAAGAGACAGAGAGGCGCTCGAGAGGGAGAAGATGCTCAGGACTCGGGCATTTGCTTTCGTGCTTTCCGCAGCGCTTTCCCTTCCTCTGCTCCTCGGAATGCTGGTTGACCTGCTCGACTTGCATGTCGGGCACTTCCTGATGAACCCGTATCTGCAGTTCGCACTCGCCACGCCGGTGCAGTTGATCGCAGGGTCGCAGTTCTACCTGGGAAGCTATAGGGCGTTGAGGTCAGGCGGCGCCAACATGGACGTTCTCATCGCCCTCGGCACCACGGCAGCTTATGTGTACAGCACGGTGATCACGTTCTTCGGGGAGGGCGATATCTACTTCGAAACGTCTGCACTGGTAATCACCTTGATTCTCCTCGGAAGACTGCTCGAGGCGATAGCGAGGGGAAGGACATCGGAAGCGATCCGCAAGCTCATCGGTCTGCAGGCGAGAACGGCAAGAGTCGTAAGGAACGGCAAGGAGGTCGACATCCCAGTAAGTGAGGTCGTCCCGGGCGACATCGTTGTCGTCCGTCCGGGCGAGAAACTGCCTGTCGACGGCGTGATAATTGAGGGCGCATCGGCCATTGATGAATCTATGCTCACCGGCGAAAGCGTTCCGGTGGACAAGTCTGTTGGCGACGAGGTCGTCGGTGCGACCATCAACAAGCACGGATCGTTCAAATACAGAGCTACCAAAGTCGGCAAGGACACAGTCCTTGCCCGGATCATTAGGATGGTGGAAGAAGCACAGGAGACGAAGGCTCCTGTGGAGCGATTGGCTGATTTGGTATCGAGCTACTTCGTTCCCGCAGTGGTGGTTGTAGCTGTGCTGACGTTCATTGCCTGGTATGCTACGGGCCATGGCCTTGCCGCAGCACTGACTCGGTTCACTGCTGTTCTTGTCATCGCGTGTCCATGTGCTCTGGGTCTGGCCACGCCGACAGCGATAATGGTGGGAACAGGCAAAGGAGCTGAAAGCGGGATCTTGATCAGAAACGGCGAGCGCCTGGAAAAGGCCCACAAGATCGACACCGTGGTGCTCGACAAGACCGGCACAATCACAAAGGGCGAGCCCGAAGTGACCGACGTGATCGGCATTGGACTCTCACGGGAGGAGGTCCTCAGGCTGGCTGCAGCTGCTGAGCGCAACTCAGAGCATCCCCTCGGAGCCGCAATCGTCCGGTGGGCCAGCGAAGGGGGCATTGACGTGCCTCCCTCCGAGGACTTCAGTGCTGTTCCGGGCCAGGGTGTGAGAGCGAACGTCGAAGGCAAGCAGGTGCTCGTGGGAAGCAGCAGGCTGATGGCGGACTCTGGAATTGACGTGAGTTCGGCTTCAGGTCAGCTCTCCGAACTCGAGAACCAGGGCAAGACTGCGATGATCGTTGCAGCTGGCCAACAGGTGGTAGGATTGCTGGCTGTCGCAGATACAGTTAAGGAAACGTCTGCCGCGGCTATACGTGCGCTGAAGAACCTCGGGATTCAGGTATACATGCTGACTGGCGACAACGAACGAACCGCCAGGGCGATCGCAGCCCAGGTTGGAATAGATGAGGTCATCGCTGGCGTGCTTCCTGAGCGCAAGGCTGACGAAATCCAGCGACTCAGGAGTAAGGGCCGAAATGTGGCCATGGTGGGCGACGGGATCAACGATGCTCCTGCTCTGGTCGAGGCGGACGTTGGGATCGCAATAGGCACCGGGACGGACGTCGCCATGGAGGCCGCAGACATCACCCTGATCAGCGGGGATCTGCGAGGGATTCCGGCGGCCATTCGGCTGTCGCGGCACACGATGCGGGTAGTCAAACAGAACCTCTTCTGGGCATTCGCCTACAACACCGTAGGCATCCCGCTGGCTGCGCTCGGATACCTGTCGCCGATCCTGGCCGGCGCTGCCATGGCAATGAGCTCTGTGAGTGTCGTCACGAACTCGCTGAGGTTGAAGGGGCATAGGATCTGAGGCTGAGAAGAGAAGACACAAAGAACCTAAGGCTAAAGAGAGACAGAATCTGATGCCCTAGAGAGACAGAACCTGAGGCTCTAGACAGACAGAACCTGAGGCACTACAGAGACGGAGAACTGACGGGACAGGAATGGTGAGCTAGCCTCCTGCCGTGGCTGGCAAGTCGCCTAGACCAGCCTGTCGCCTAAACCGACTGCTCGCCTGGGCTCGGTTCTTGCCCTCGCCTGTCTGTCGCCCAGACTGGCTTCTCGCTCTCGGCGGCTTCTCGCCGGGCCGGCTTCTAGCTCTCGCCCGCCTGTCGCCCAGACCGGCTTCCCGCCCACGCCGACGCCTCGCCTACGCTGGCGTCCCGTGCCGATTGGCTGCTCGCAATGGATAGCATCTGGCCCAGGCCGACTTCTGGCCTGGGCCGGTTTGTCTCCTAAGCTAGCTTCTCACCTGAGCTCGCTTCTCGCCCGTGCCCGCTTCCCGCTTCGCCGGCGCCTCGCCCAGACCGGTTTCTCGTTCGTGCCCGCTTCTCGCCTGGGCTGGCCTCCCGCCGGGTCCGGCCGAAACCGGCCAGCTAAATGTAGTACATAGGCGGGGCTGTCTTCTGCTCGAGTCGCGAGGCCTCCTCAACGAGATCCGCTAGAGTCGTGCTGTCTACCACGCTCGCTATCGCATCATGCAGTCTCTTCCAAAGGAGACGGGTTGCGCACACATCTCCCCTGTCACAGTGGGTCAACGAGTCCTCATCTTCAACGCACTCGACCGGACCGATCGGACCCTCAAGGACTCTCAGGATGTCGCCGACGGTCACTTCAGACGGATCGCCGACCAGCTCGTATCCGCCCTTGGTTCCTCTGACGCTCCTGACAAGACCCGCCTTGCGAAGGCTTGAGAAGAGCTGCTCGAGATAATGATCTGAAATGCCCTGCCTTTCGGCTATGTCTCGAAGGCGCACAGGCTCGGGCCCTTGGTGCCTCACTAGGTCCACCATCGCTCGCACCCCGTAGCGCCCCTTTGTAGACGTCCTCATGGCCATCACTGCCTTCGTGTCTTGTTTGGGCTGTCACTGTGTATTGTTTGAGCCGCCGGCTTGTCTAGCTTGGGCCGGCACTGTGTCTGGCCTTGGCCACCGCTCTGCCCGGATCGGACCAGCTCTCTATCCAACCCGGCTGGCGCTCTGCCCTGCTCGAGTCGGTGTTCTGCCTTGCCTGAGCCGCCGGTTCGCCCGGCTTGCACCTGCACTCCGTCCGCCCTGGCCGCCGCTGTGCCCGGCTCGGACCAGCACTCCGTGCGGCCTGACCGGCGCTTCGCCCCGTTCAGGCCAGCATTCTCAACTAAACATGTTCTCAATCGACAGGTATCGCTCACCCGTATCCGGCAGAACTGCCAACACTCTCTTTCCCGTGCCAAGCTCCTCGGCGATCTGGACAGCCGCCACTGTCGCAGCTCCGGAGGAAATGCCTGCTAAGATGCCTTCTTCCCTGGCCAAGCGTGAAGCCATTGCAAATGCATCATCCGACTTCACCTGAATGACTCTGTCATACACTGCAGTGTTGAGGACACGAGGAATGAACCCTGCACCGATCCCCTGGACCTTGTGGGGGCCCGGATTGCCGCCGGACAGAACAGGCGAGTCTGCAGGCTCGACCGCAATGACCCAAGCCCCGGGGATCTCCTTCTTCAGGACTTCTCCAACGCCCGTGACGGTCCCACCGGTTCCAACTCCCGACACAAACGCGTCGAGGCGCCGGTCAGTCTGCTCGAGGATCTCCCGAGCCGTGGTTGTCCTGTGGACCTCCGGGTTTGAAGGGTTTTCAAACTGCTGAGGCATGAAGCAGTCTGGCTGCTCTTTGACTATCTCTTGGGCCTTTCTGATTGCCCCGGGCATCCCTTCAGCTCCAGGCGTCAGAACGAGATCTGCACCGTATGCCTGAAGCAGCCGCCGTCTCTCGACACTCATGGTCTCGGGCATTGTCAGAATGAGGCGGTATCCCTTAGCTGCAGCTACCATCGCGAGTCCGACCCCGGTGTTGCCGCTTGTGGGCTCCACGATGGTCGCTCCGGGTCGCAGTCGGCCCTCTCTCTCAGCCGCCTCAACCATGGCCAGTGCAATGCGATCCTTGACACTGCCACCAGGGTTGAAGCTCTCTAGCTTCACCAGTATCTCCGCAGAGCCTGGACCGGGGATTCGTCTCAGTCTGACCACAGGGGTCCGACCGATAAGACTTGTCACATCATCGTGGACACGAGAAACCATCTGATACACCTCTTCTTCGCATGCACCCTCTAACTGCAGAGATGCGGGCGCACTCGGTTGGATTGCGGGCGCACTTGCACTGATCAGAGGACAAAACCCTATAAACCGATTGGAATATCCGTATATAAGTATACCAAGCCAATGATACTGAGTCAACCGACGTCTAGAGTGAGCATTCCCCGACACCTCGTTGTCCTGCCCCAGCGATAGCGATGGAAAGCAAGGACTCCACTCCTGCTAGGAGCTACTCGAGACGCCGGGAATGCGACCCAGACCTCTCCTAGTGTCGTCCAGATTGCCTAGGCATCGCCAGCTAATGGCATTGACTGGAATCCATGCTTCACTTCGCAGGTGGACTCGCCTATGCCTGAGGACTCCCCTGTCTAGCCTCAGCGGCAGCGGTGGGAAACAAGGACTTTGCCCCGACTAGCAGAGACATCAGCAACCGGCAGCATGATCCAGGCCGCCGACAACGCAACCCAGATCCTCACCTAGTGTTCCCCGGGTCGACCAAAACCGCCGGCCCAATGGAGCAGATTGTCATTTGGGCTCTTCTGAGTCAATCGGCTCGTTTGGGTCTGAGTACTCTCGTTCTAGCTCCAGCGGTAATAGTGGCAAATACGGACTCCGCCTCTATTTGCGGAGACATCAGCAGCCCGTGACATGACCCAGACTGCTGGTCATGCGACCCATATTCTCCCTAGTATCGCCCACCGACTAAATGGAGTCAGCTGGAATCTGTGTTCCACCGAATAGGTCGGTTCCCTCACGCCAGAGGACCTCCCTATCTAGCCCCCGCGACACTGGTGGAAAACAAGAACTCTGCACTCACTACCGGAGGCGTCAGAAGCCGGTAGCATGATCCAGATCGCCGATGATGTGACCCAGACTTCCCACTAGTGTTCTCCAGGCCGACTAAATATCGCCAGCCATATGGTGTTAATTGGGATTTGTGTTCGACTGAACCATTGGATCCGCCCAAACCTGAGGACTCAACTGTCCATCCGCTGCGTCAGTAGTGGAAAACAAGGGCTTCGCCCTAGCTAGCGGGGGCGTCAGCAACCGGCAACATGCCCCGACTGTCGGCAATGTGGTCGAGATCTCCCGTAGTGCTCCGCGAGGTCAGCTAGAAACCGCCAGCTCATCAGCGTTCAATCGCAAGCCCGATGGAGCCAGAACAGAGGAACTCGGTGCTTTCGAGGCATCTGCTTCGTTGGCGAACTCCATCGCCGTATTGCTGTCAGTGCGCCCGGATCGGGAAGGTGAACTTGCAGCTTGAAGGGGTGAAATATCGAGGGAAACGCACTTGATTGGTCAAACCTATGCACTAAAATCTGGTTTGGAGATGAGTGCTGTGGAGAGAGTGCGCGTGCCTGTTGACTTGCTGTTAGACTCATCAATAACCGCATCGGCTATGGTTGTCTGGATAGCCTTGCGCCTGTACCCGGAGCTGACTAAGCATGGCCGCCCGTCGCCCTCTCAACTCGCGATACTTACTGGCCTGTCCCGCCCCACAGTCCGCCAGGGGCTTGCCAGGCTTGCGGCCGCAGGCTGGTATCAGTTGTCTCCGGCCAGACCTGTCCTGCCTCCAGCTAAGCCCAACACTCGTCACTTCATCGAGATACCAGGCGAACTCCTCGACGACCGCTCCATCAGACCTCAGGCAGTTGTGATGTATGGTTTGCTCCAAGCAACACCTGAGTACAAACCTCCTACCGGCAAGTATACCCGCAAGCAGCTCAGAGAAATGACAGGCAAGGCGTTGAAAACGATCAGTCGTGCCACCAATGCGCTGGCTAACCGCGGTTGGATAGAGCGCACCCGCAAGAACCACCTCTGTCCATACACCTTCACTGTAAAGAACCCGGTCTACGAGCAGTACCGGAAAGAGATCAGGAGAATAATGAGACGAATCCGCCGACCTAACAACGTCGGACAGGGATTGATGGGGGAACTCCTGTCACAGATAGTCGCCTCAAGAGAGTATCAGGACAATGCCACGCCTGGCTTCCTTGTGAACCCATACACCCGTGAGATGATGGAGCTTGACCGCTATTACGCCCATGCCCGAGTGGCACTTGAGTTCAACGGCCCCCAGCACTACATGGAGACGGACTTCGCCGGCTTTGAGGACGTCGTCAAGCAGCAAATGCGTGATGTGGCGAAGCGACTGATCTGCGAAAAGAGAGGTATCCGGCTTGTGGTCATTCATCCAGAAGACTTGACTCTGAAGAAGATGATTCAGAAGGTGAGAAATCTCCTGCCTCTGCGTGATCTGCGCAGAAGCAATCCCATAATCCGATATCTTGAGAAGCGGGCCTGGCTCTATCGGCAGACCGCACGTCGAGAGCAAGCACTCACTGCAAGAAGAGCAGCAGTTGCCAGAAGCCAACGCCAAGAGGTTACTGCGACATAAGCGACAGGTCGCGCAGGTCGACACCAAGCGCTGGCTGCGTCTGGGCCTCACCCCACTTGCGCCGTCGTTCGTTGTTGCCTCAGTCTTGCACCTCTCAGGACAGTGCAAAGTGTGTCAACAGGTGTTCGGCCCTCAGCCGGCCAGCTCTGATCCATGGGATGCTCAGCCTCTAGCCTGTCAGCTCTGGTCCCATACGTTGTTCAGCTTCGAGCCGGTCAGCTCTGGTCCAATGACTAGAGCCGGGATGGATGGCGTGACAGAAACGCATCGACTTCGGACCGGGTCGGTATCGACGCCTGAGCTCCCGGTCGCTGGACGGAGATCGCGGCGGCTGCGTTGGCAAACACACATGCTTCTACGTCGTCGAGCCCCTCCATGATGCGGACGGTCAGAGCTGCGGCGAACGTGTCGCCAGCTGCCGTTGTGTCCACAGCTTTCACCCTATGGCCCGGAATGGCGACCGGCTCCCGTGTCCGGGATACGACGACCGCACCGTCCGCACCGAGCTTCACAACGGCAGTACCCACCCCTTTCTCCAGCAGCCTTCGCCCTGCACGCTCTGCGTCTGACTGGGATTCCACACGGGTCAGGCCGGTCAGGACAGAGGCCTCGAGTTGATTGGGAGTGATAACGTCGACCATTTCCAACAGCGAGTCAGGAAGCGGTTCAGCTGGTGCAGGTCCAGGATCCAGAATCACTTTGACGCCGGCCTCGTGTGCGATCTGGACGGCCCGCGATACCGCCGACAGCGGCACCTCGAGCTGCACGAGAAGCGCTGCAGCCGACGAGATCATGTCTGCGGCTGCGTCCACGTCGGAGGGAAGAACGCGCTCGTTTGCGCCCCTAACCACGACTATTCGGTTCTCGCCGCCCGATTCCACCAGAATGACAGCTATCCCCGTAGATGCATCCTTTACCCTGCCTACCCTGTCAACTTCCACTCCCGCGCCTGAAATGCTCGCTAGCAGGCTGTCGCCGAAGGCGTCCTGTCCAACCTTGCCGATGAGAAAGCACCTGCCTCCGAGCTTGGCCACACCGACGGCCTGATTAGCGCCCTTCCCACCAGGAAAAGTCCTGAAATCTATGCCTGTGACCGTCTCTCCGGCTGCCGGCACTCGTTCGGTGGTGGCGACCAAGTCCATGTTTGCACTTCCGACTACCACGGCGTACCTGCGGGTGTCCTCACGGCCTCTCACTGCAACTCCTCCAATCTGTCTGGTCGGGTCAGGGGTGTACAGGTTGCCGTGTACTGATTTGGCTCTCAAGGTCTGGTTTCCTTCGCCTAGTTCTGAGAAACTACGTCCGGCCACAAAGCGGCGCTTGCAGGGGGACATCGCTGCCGACGACTGCGGGGGACAACCGCGGGCGCCGACCACTAGGCGCCGACCACTAGGCGCCGACCGCTGGGAGCCGACCGCTGGGCGCTGCTCCCGACATAGTAAACCCCGGCGTCGCAAGAACGCGATCGTCCGGGGCATCGCAATTGACACTCTACGACTTCGGCTTCTCTTGTTGAGTGCTAGTCCAGCGTCTGCTCCTCTCGCTGAGTCCTGGGTCCGCCTCTGCTCCTGCTGTCGGTTCCTAAACCCGCCTCTCTGGCCCGGGGTCTACGGCCACAACTCCCGTAGAAATGCTGTACCAGTCCTTAAGCTGAACGTCCGGAGAATCGTATGCTTGGTGCCATCCCTTGCGCAGGCAAAGTTCTGTCAGCGCTGCATGTGCTTGAACTGCTCGGTCTGCGAACTGCATGAACATGCGGCGGATTTCCGGTGTGGCACACTGGAAAGCACCAGCCAAGTAAGCCGTTCCGAGAGCTTTGGCGGATCCCATCATCGAGTTGGAGAGAACGTGGTCATTCATGCCTTTTCGCATGTCCGCGATCATGTCTCTGATGCCCACGATCAATGCACCTCCTCGACGGAGACGATGTTGTTCTCCCTTATGAACCTCTGAAGCTCCGCTATCCTTGCCTTAGCTGCCTGTATTCCGGATTCGGACAGATTCTTCAGCTCGGGGTCCTTAATAAACCTATCCATTGCCTGGGCGGTCATCATGCCGATGACTTCCATCTGTAGGAGATCCCGAAGCGAGATGATCTCGCTTGGGGTCAGTTCCCTCATGGGCAGTTTCCTCCATTCCTGCTGCGAGTCGGTGGGCCTGGGTGGACGGTCGACCAAGCCAGTCAGACTGGCCTGAGCCCAGGGCTCTGGCGATCGTTCTTCCCTGGCGGTCCTTCGTGTCTGGCAATCCTTCATATAGGATTCGCCGATGCCTGCGGACTATGCACCGGCATGTCATCTCTGCGTTACGTGCAAGGTGCCGCATGGCGCCTCGTAGAAGACACGGGGCGCCGCCCCCGCACAAGACCAGCGCCCCGTACAAAGCACAGCTCCCCGCACAAGACCAGCGCGCCGTACAAAGCACAGCTCCCCGCACAAAACTAGCGCCCCGCACAAAACACAGCCCCCTGCGCAAGGCACAGTGCCCCGTACAAGACGCAGCGCCCCGCCAAGAATACGACAAACCGTACAAAGCACAACGTCCCGTACAAAACACAGTGCCCGCCAAGTGCGGGCACTCGATGGAAGCGGAAACCGCCGCTTATCATCTTTGATGACTCTCAGCATCTCTGAAGACTCTCAGCATCTCTGAAGACTCTCAGCACCTTCGAAGACTGCTCACATACATACTCAGATATGCTCAGATATACTCAGATATGGTCAGATCTACTCAGACCACGCCTCAGTCTTCGAGGGCTACTCTGCATGATGCTTCTTGGTATCTCTGAGGGCTACACACACGGTGATATCGCCCTTCTCGCTTCGCATTGGGATGCTCAAGACTGGCATCACTGTCGTCACTATGAGCTCTTTTCCTTGTATCAGAGAAGGAGGGGTGAGGACTGATCGATAGCCGTTCTCAGCCAGAGCGATCGATGCGTTCCCCGTTATCATGTTTCCGAGCTCTCCAATGGCGCTCTTGCTGATTTCGTCCAGCTCGTTCACAGTCTCGCCCATCATTGTCGAGACTATGTTCTTCGCAGTCGCACTGCTCATCGTAAGTATGACCTGTCCCTCTACATCGCCTGCAACACCTATGATGACGTTCATGTCCCACCCTTCAAACGGACTAGGCCTCAGCGACAGCTGACCACGGCTCCAATCTGCAGGCACTTCTTTCTCGAGAACCGACAAGACTGCCTTGGCAAAGGGATTGATGAACTCTACCTTCACAATGCACCTCTCCTACCTGTACGCCTCAGAGGACCCGGCTAGTACAAACCTAGGTTGAACGCTAATCGCTACCAGGATTCGACGAACTCCCGCCGGCTCCTTCTAGGACGCACTTTTCAGACTGGATATTAATGAAACATTTATAAAGCGAGAGCAACAAGGTGTAGAAGACTTCGTACATGGCTCCAGCTGTCTAGCCATGGGCGAAATTGACTATTCGAAAGCGTGGCTGCTATAATCGAAGTGCTCATTTATCTGTGAGAGGCTGTAGCTGTGAGTGAAGACATAGACAAGCGAAGCGCACGGAAGCGGCGAGAACGGCCCTCGGGCATCTCCTCGGGCATCCCCTCGGCCACCTCCTCGGGCCTCCCCTCTGGCACCCCCTCCGACCTCCCAAATCAAGTCCTGTGCGGAGTGGTTACAGCCGTCGTCCGAGGCGGTTGCAAGGTCCGCGTCGATGGAAAGATCGTGGACTGCATCGTGCGCAGCGGAGACAGGTTCCAGAACAAATACGACCTTTGTGCAGGCGACGAAGTCCAGCTGACCTGCCCCTCCACCGGCCTATGCATCCTCAAGTCGGTCCTTCCAAGACGGTCAGAGCTATCTAGAGTAGACCCGAGCCGCCGTGATTCCGAACACGTCCTCGCGGCAAACGTCGACATTGCTGTCTTGGTTGTCAGCATCGTAGAGCCTCCGCTTAGAATCGGATTGGTCGACAGGTTCCTGATAGCATGCAAGAGGGGCGGCATTGAGGCAGCCATCTGCGTTAACAAGGCTGACCTTCTGAGCGCCGAGGGTCGCTATCCTGAACTCGCAGACCTCGAGGCGTATGAAGGCATCGGAGTGCCGGTTGTGCTGTGCTCCGCCGTTACCAGACGAGGGGTTGACGAGCTGACAGCCCTGCTGAAGGGCCGCAGGTCCGTGTTCGTAGGTCACAGCGGCGTCGGCAAGAGTTCACTGCTAAACGCCATGAATCCGAGTCTGCGCTTACCGACCGCTCCGCTGCAAAGGGAGACAGGGAAAGGCCGGTTCACGACCACCTACTCGATCCTCATCGAGCCTTTGCCTGGCATTGAGATCATTGACACTCCAGGGCTCAAAGACTTCGGCCTGAAAGAGACCGGCGCACAGGAGCTGAAGTCGCACTTCCCTGAGTTCAGCGCCTACTCCTCGGAGTGCTCCTTTGCTGACTGCACTCACACGAGCGAGCCAGGCTGCAGAGTCAGGCTTGCAGTGCGAGACGGACTCATTCGCAAGAACAGGTATGAGAGCTATCTCAAGATACTGGGGGTATCAGCAACGAAAGGCGATAATGGTGCAAGGCGCGGCACCGGAAACCAGCGCCAACCCGCAAACCATCGGCAATCTGGGAATGACCGGCACCCAGGAAACCATCTGCAATCCGGGAGTAACCGGCAACCCGGAAACCACCGGCAACTGGGAAATCACCGTCAGCTCAATAGAAGGGACGAAGCTCCCGAGGGCGCGTTTGAGTGTGCCAACTGCGGAGCATATGTTGCTCCTGAAAACGCAGGCACGCAGCACCGCAACCACTGCCCGAACTGCCTGTTCAGCCTGCACCTCGACGACAAGCCCGGCGACCGGGCCGCTTACTGTGGTGGATTGATGGAACCGATTGCGGTGTGGGTCAGGCACGGAGGCGAATGGGCACTCATTCACCGCTGTCAGGATTGCGGCGCACTGAGCTCCAACCGGATCGCAGCCGACGACAACGAAATCGTGCTGCTTTCTCTCGCAGTGAAGCCGCTGTCGTCGCCTCCATTCCCTCTGAGCCGCCTCGGTGACCTGCTCAAGCGGAAGGAGTAAGTCTAGATCAGTACCTTCCGTACTCCTGAATGAGCGCCATCACGAGCCTCATGCTCGTGAGCAGCGATCCGTTGTTGATGGATCCTGCAGTGGAGAGGTTGAGGCCCTTTCCGAACTGCTTCGCCATCTCGCAGTCTCGTATGACCTGCCTCTTGATTTCCTCCTCGTCATTTAGCATGAAAGTCAGAGGCGACAGACAGCCATCGATCCTAGTCCTCGGCATGTGCTTGCGTATCTGGTCGACCAGAACCGTCGGACCGAAGTTGCACCCGGTGAGGTTGAGACGGCCTAGGATAGGCAGCAGGTGTGCCATATCGGAGTCGGAGTGCTGGTACCGGGGGTCTGTGGGGCCTGGAGACCACCGACTGAATACACGCTCAAGTATTGGATAGCCAAACAGCTCGTACATCTCCGGTGTGAGGAGGCAGCAGTTGTCGTCCGCAAAGCTGAATCCAGGCGGGGCCTGGCCGGGACTGTAGCCGGCTTCCTCATCCATGATTTCAGCCATGCCGCAGATGACATCTCCTATGACGCGGCTGAACCTGCGCGCCAGGTCAGGGCTATCGACTATCAGGAATATGAGGTTCTCAATGCCGTAGATCGACGTGGCCAAAGTGACAGGACCTCGGACATGGCGCCAGAGCGGAGGCTTCTTCCCATATTGCTCGTAGATGCGCTTCTTCTCAGCCTCCCAGTTTGGCGGCAATATGAACTCCCTGAGATCCATTGCCTCAACCTTGTCCAGGATACGCTCGAGCTCTTGGGGGGTGCTGCACGACCCTTCCAGCCAGGTCGTCATGCCGTCGAACACATATCGTCCCCCAAACACCTCGCCAATCCCTCTGATCTCGGGGAACGTCTGTTCCGGGGTGGGGAACTCCTCTCTGAGCAGCCGCCTCCCGACGATCTCCTCCGCTTTGTCGTTATAGCGCTTGTTCAGCTCGATTCTGCGCTCGCGAGGAGTGAACCCCCATGGCTCACCTGGCTCACCCAGTTCGGCGAAGACGCATTCGTCGCTCATTCGGATTCCGAAGGCGACCTGAGGAGCCTCAGGGCTGAAGCAGTTGTCCTTGTGTGCCAGCTCGTCATCCTTCCAAAACTGCTCGATGTCCAGGTCCACCATGGCGTCATCACTCCCCTGTGAGTACTGCAATCCAAGTTCCCAAGTACTCGAACCGAAGTTCCATTGAGGTCAACCCAAAGATACTACAACGGCAGTCGCAAACCCTGTCTTGACGCAACAGACGAACCCGCCTCAGGCCCCGCCTTGACGTAGCGAGCGGGCTGGACTCAAACCGGGCTTTGACGTAACAGGCGTGCCGGCCTCAGGTCCTGCTCTAACGCAGCAGACGAACTGGCCTCAGGTCCTGCTCTAACGCAGCAGACGAACTGGCCTCAGACCCTGCCTTGACTGCCCCGAGTCCTGCTGAGACGCAGCGAGCATCGCGATTTCAGACCCTGTCTGGGTGCGATTAGCGTGCCCGCCTCAGGCTCTGTCTTGACGCGACAGGCTTGCCCGCTACCAGCCGTGCTCAAACTCAACGAGCGTCCCTATTACGTACCCTGTCTGGGCGCAATGAGCGTTCCAGCCTCAAACCCTCGACAGCTTGACCAAGAACACGTCGTTGTCGCGGAGTTCGAAGTCCTCTGACAGGACCTGGCCACCCTCTACGGCGACCCGCTTCACATACAGAGGCTTGCCGGAGCTCGCATCGCCGAGCTGCTTGACCTGCTCCCTGGACAGAGTCTCCGGCCACGCAACCCCGGTGTCGAGATAGGCTGTGTAAACATCATTGACCCTGTAACCTACCTGGAACGCAGCCATCTCGTATGCCCCGCTCTCCAGCCCGCTCACCACCAGCCGGGCCGGCCTGCCGGGTCCGGGCGGCAGATCGCGCTTGTAGAACACCTGGTTGGGAGCATCCTGCTCCGGCAATGTGTAGTCCCAGAACAGAACCTGCACGCCGCCATCGCTCTTGCACGCAAAGGTGTCCGCGTCTTCGCAGGCGACCTCTAGCGGGCCGAGCTCGTTCAGGAACTTATATGCGAAGAAAGACGGCTTCCTGAGTCCCTGTAGGTTAAGGAGTCCAAAGCCCCCGTGGAAGTGGCCGGGCCCCGGACCTGCCTCTTCAAACACATCCGAGAAGGTCCAATAGGACATGGATGTCGCGAGTGCCCCCACTCTCTTGAGCTTCGACAGAATAAAGGGCGCAGACACGTACGAATCATGCACCGGATCCCTCGACGAATACGAGGTGCTCCACTCTGTGAAGTGAAGCTCCAGCTCAGGCATTTTCGATGAATCGATCCAGCCTCTCACCTGCTTTACTTCCTTCACGATTGAGTCAGGGTCAGTGCTCATATTCAGCAGCTGCGTGCCGAACTCATCGACAGCGCCATACACCGCATAGGCGTGTGTTGAGATGAAGTCAATCGGGATCCTGTTTTTGTAGCAGAAGTCGATGGTCTCATTGATCCAGGCAGGCCCCGCTGAGGCAGGACCGCCAACCCGATAGTCCGAGCAGACGCCCTTGATGGCCTTCGCAGCTACCTCATACAGCCGGAAGTAGTCGTTCATATCCCCGCTGAAGAATATGGAGAGATTAGGCTCATTCCAGATTTCGAAGTACCATTTTCGGACTTCGTCCTTGCCGTAGCGAGTAGTCAAGTGCCGCGCCAGGCTTTCGACCAGTTCTCCAAAGCGCTCGTAGGACTTGGGCGTCGTCACGTTTCCTCTCCAGTGGAATATGGTCTGCTTCCCGCTTGCGAGCGCCTCAGGCATGAATCCAACCTCAACGAACGGCTTCATCCCGACGTCGAGGATCCCGTCATAGAGCTTATCGAGGTATTGCCAGTTGTACAGCGGACGCCCGTCTCTGTCCTCTCCATAGATGCCCATATTGTCGCTGAGCAAGCCATGGAAGCGGACGAACTCGAATCCGCACTCCTCTCGGACGATCGCGAGATGCTGCCGGTAGTCCTCGCGAAGGCCGAGATACGCATATCCGGAGCCTACGCACTTGCGAAAAGCCTTGCAGTGGTCACCCTTCACCTTTGCTGCATCTACGGAGATCACTCTCATCCTGAAGTCACCAGTCCTTTCTGCGCGTGATCCGTCGCATGTCCACACCGATCAATCGCATGTTCACAGCTCACTGCACTTCCTGGCCCTGACCGCTGTAGGCGGTCTTCCAGGGAGCTGCACGGTTGTCATTCCACTGAACTCGCCGTCTATGGGAGTCACAGTCATGTTCCAGGTGTCAATGATCTCGAGCTTGTATCTCTCTCCTTCGGGAAGCGCTGTTCTCTTCTGAACAGACTGCTCCATACCGAAGTAGACCAGAATGTAGGTCTTGTCTCTGTCGGCTAACATCAGCTCTCTGCTGGATTCCACCGGCCATAGGCCGCTCTCAGGTGCCTCTTCGAAGACCATTCGCAGGAATCCGATACGCAACGGCGACTCCCCATGGAGAACGCCACCCTTTGACCACCACAGGATGTCTTCAGGGTGCATGTAGGTTTCGCCATGTCCTACATATCCGCCACGTATGAACCCTTCCCAGAACCTGTGGACCATCTCCTGAGCAGTGATACTGCCCCAGCGATGAGGGATGTTCCCCTCGTAACGGCATTCATCGACCACTACCGGCTTCCTATACAGGCGAACCCACTCACCGACCTTCTCGACGTGGTTGGTCTGGATGCTGCAATGCGTCACCCACGGCTTGCCGTGGTCGTAGAAGTTGGGCCAGTCCTGCCAATTGTGAACCGAACGAAGGTGCTGATACGGATCGCATTCCTGAATGGTCCGGAAGAACCTGTCCCAATCATTGACGGTCTTCGCCTTCATCAGGTCATACTCGTTTGCCAGCGACCACCATACGTTTCTGAATGCAGCGAGACGGGCAACCACATACCGTAGGTATCGTTCGTCTGTAGCCGCGTCCATGGTGGCGTATCCCCAGCGGTCATATGGGTGAAAGAGGATGATGTCCGCCTCGATGCCGAGATCTCTCAGGTCACCGACCCTTTTCTCCAGGCGGCGGAAGTACACTGGATTGAACCTGGTGTAATCAAACCCTGTCTCCGGCGATCCCTCAAATGCGTGACATGGAGGCTCGTTCTTGTTGAAGTCGTAGTCCTTGGGGAATACGCACATGCGGATCTTGTTGAAGGGCGAGGCCTTCAGAGTTGCAAGGGTCTGTTCCTCGAGCGAATCGCCTTGGTGCGTCCAGGCGTAACACGTCGTGCCAACCGGGATGTATCTGAAGCCATCTTCATATACGAAGTGCTGCGTATCTCTTACTCGCACCGGACCGTGGTTGCGCTCCGATGGACAAACACACCTGAACTCGCCGGTTATGCCAGACAAGCAAGAGCGATTGCTCCTGGTTTCGAATGACCACTCTCCAACCGTGTCCGGCATGAACCGGACTCTGTAGAGGCCGTCACCGTCGTAGAACCCGTCAACATCGACGGTCCTATGACCGAGCCCGAACCTCGTACCAAAGACAACTTCCACAAAGGGGTTACCGTCCGCAGGACCCTCCAATGCGAACTCGTAAGTGCCCCATCTTTCCACGGCCTCCATGACGTCGCACCCTCTCTCGCCACAGATCGCAGTTGCATGTGCCGGCGATCGCAGTCACATCTGCCGCCGATCGCAGTTGCATGTGCCGCCGATCGCAGTCACATCTGCCGCCCATCGCAGTTGCATGTGCCGCCGATCGCAGTTGCGTCTGCCGCCGATCGCAGTTTCATCTGCCGCAGATCGCCGTTCCATCTGCCGCAGATCGCAGTTTCATCTGCCGCAGATCGCCGTTCCATCTGCCGCCGATCGCAGTCTCTCCTGTCGCAGACTGCATTTCGCTGCCACGGATTCCTGCCTGCTCTGATACGGACTGCATTCCTCCGCCCGCAGGTGGCATTCTCGCCGCTGGCGGCACCAGCGACAAGCCCACCACGCACTACCCAAACAGCACCAGACTGATCGCCATGACCGCCATGCCCGACAGAAGCCCGTATATGGCTAGATGGTGTTCTCCATATTCCTCTGCTGTCGGGAGGAGTTCATCAAAGGAGATGAACACCATAATCCCTGCAACAGCAGCAAAGATCACTCCGAAGACCAGGTCGCTGATCAGAGGGAGAAGTATCAGGTAGCCTACCAGCGCTCCCGCTGGCTCTGCGAGGCCTGACAGAAACGAATAGAAGAACGCCTTTTTCCTCTCTCCCGTTGCGCAATAGACCGGAACGGCGACGGCAACTCCCTCCGGAATGTTGTGAATCGCCACTGCGACGGCGATCGGGATGCCTAGGCTGACATCCTTCAGAGACGCCACGAACGTAGCTATGCCTTCCGGGAAGTTATGCACGGCTATCGCAAGTGCTGACAGAACGCCCATCCTCAACAGCTTGCCGCTGGCGACGCCGCAGCCTTGGAACTCGTCGGCCTTCTCCAGCTGTTCGGCTTTCTCCAGCTGTTCGACCTTCTCCAGGTGTTCGACCTTCTGCACGCTGTGAGGGTTCTCGTGCTCCGGAACGAGCTTGTCGATCAGAGCCGCGACCATCATCCCGAGGAAAAGAGCGGCGACCGCCAGGAAATGACCGCTGCGGCTGCCGACATTGTCGATCAGGAGGTCCTTTGCGTAGTCAAAGATGTCGACGAGCGAGACATACACCATGACGCCGCCAGAAAACCCAAGGGCAATGGACAACAGCCGGGCGTTGATGTGCCTTGCAATGAGCGCGATCAAGCCGCCAAGACCGGTGGAGAGTCCTGCAACGAGCGTTAGGATGAACGCGATCAAAACACCGTTGTCAAGCACCACTGCATCCCCCTCGCACATCGAATGCTCCAAGCGTTATCGTAATGTGCTTGCTCATCGGCACATTGCCTCACGTTTCGATACTCTTGACGTCTTTCCTGTCGACGTATTGGATGGATCGGAGAGCCTCAAATGCTTGATTGACTGCTTCCGAATCCTTGATGTCACTTAAGACCGAAAACATGATCAGTGCGTAGCCGATATCTGCCATGCCTTGGTAAAGGTAGTTGTAGTCATTGGGATCGTCGGGCACGGGTGCGCTATCAGTAAGGCAGTAGTAGTAGCCGCTGACGTACTCCCCACTGAGTTCATGAAGGATGATCTCCGGCTCGACGGCCTGTGGCAGAAACTCTGCTCCCATCTTGTAGACTTCGCCTCGCATTTCGTCGTCCGTAAGCCGCTCGCCGAGTATCGCGTACAGAAAGATGGTCGCCAGAACGAGTGAGTCTCTGTCCGGCTTCATCTCTATAGTCGGCATCGGGAAGGGGTCGTCGCGAATGGTGAGGGCGATCCGCCAGTCAGATGGGCACTCAAAGAGCACTTCGTCGCCCCACGGGAGTTCTACAGAGCGAAGCACAACGTCGGACTCGAGCGCGACATTCTGGCCACATACCTGCGGGGACACGACCAGCCCAAGAAGGAGACAAACGACAGCCAAGAGACGCGATATTGGGATTGGAGGAGGTCTCATCGCCACACCTCCTTTCTCCCTTTCTAGTGGCGACCAGTTCAAGTCACTCGTCTATAGATCTTCCGAACTCTTTCAGGTCTTGAATGAGAAGTCTGCCATATCTGACAACGAAGAACACAAAGGCGGCCAGGCCGATCACAAGAAGAACAGCGAAACACCAAGCGCTCGCGGCATCCCCTCCGGTCGATGTCACGCGAGACAGCCCGGCGGCACCGGTGATGCTCATTTGCAGCAAGGTGACCGGAGTGAAGCGTCGCATGGGACTGCGCCTATACCACGACTTGTAGTAGAAGAACAGCGCTCCAGTCAGGACAAAAAAGAACGTCACCAGGAACGCGTCCAGCCCCTGAAACGCACGCCACCAGTGCGGAGTCTCGTCTGGGCCTGGAAGGTAGAGCCAGCGTACAGCGAAGAACGTCACAGCGGTCAGCACAGCGCTGACCAGCGCCAGCAGCAGTGCGAGCGCATTCCTGGGCCCATGGGGTCCGAAGTAGGTCCTTCTTATTACACCCCAATTGGACGCTATGATCGCTAACACGATCGTCAGTGCGAACAATAGAGCGAAAGCCATGTGTCTGTCTCCTTGGTAAGTGTCTATGGCCCATGATGAGCCTGTCTAGCTACTGATGAGTCTGTTTGGCTCACGGAGAGCCGTCCTGGCCGTTGACGCGTCAGTCAGACTGGCGGTGAGCCACCCTCGCCGTTGACGCGTCTGTCAGACTCACGGTGAGCCTTCCCGGCCCCCGGCCAGTTTCTCTAGCTCGTCGAGGGTCCGCGGCCAGTCTTCCTTGAGCAGTCTCGAGAGCGCACGGTCTGCCAGAACCCTTCCCTCAGTCTGACATACTGGGCAGTAGTTTGATTCATTCTCAGTATACACTATACGCTGGATCTTGGCACCACAGACTGGGCAGGGTTGTCCATACCGACCGTGTACAGCCATCTCCGGCCTGAAGGCTGTGACCTTCTCGGGGAATCCAGATCCGGCTTCAGCTCGGAGGCGGTCGATCCACTCAGTGAGCACGTCGACTGCGGCCTGATGCAGGCTGGATATGTCATCATCAGACAGCGTTTCAGTCAGCCTGAATGGCGAGAACCTGGCTCTGTGCAGGATCTCATCTGAGTAGGTATTGCCTATCCCGTCTGTGATCGCCGGGTCGGTCAGAGCTCGCTTAAGCGTTCTGTTGCGACTGCGCAGCGCAGCCGCAAACGCCTCAGGCGTCGAGCGCAGGACATCGACTCCTCCTCGATCAAACGCCCTGAGTGCGTCGCGACCGGAGACAAGATGGAGCGAGGCTCGGCGCTTTGTTCCGGCTTCCGTGAGCACCAAGCTTCCTTGGGGGAAGTCGAACGCACAGAGGCCGTGCCGTCTCTGCAGCACCGCTCCGGGCCGACGCCAGTGCAGCCGGCCTGCTATCATCAGATGAATCACAGCGAAGTAGTCGCGCTCAAAGCCGAGTACAATCCTCTTTCCAATGCGCTCGGTGCTGACGAGTGCCCGCCCCGCGAAATCCGCCGGCGCAGGCTCAACTGTCCGCAAGACAAACGGGCTGCCTATCCGCAGCCCGTCCAGAACCTGCTCGCATGCAAGTGCCTTAATGCACTCTACGTAGACCGTGATATCTGGGAGTTCAGGCAATCGATCTCACCTGCTCCATGGTCCAGCACGGACCCATATATGGCTTTACCCCTCACGGAAGAACGGCTGTGTCCAAGCCATCTCTGAACCCTGACCGTAGATCGCGAAACGGATGTAAGAGACGCCTGGCAGCTCAGAGAAGTCAACCGATATCGCACGGTCGCGGACCCTGCGGTGCATGTTTCCACCGTTTCCAATCACCTGGATCTCCTGACCATCGGAACTCTCAACGGTGATCACGTCGCCTTCACGACGGATGTCGGTAAGCTCCACTCCGCTGGAGGCATAGAAGTTGCCCGACTTCAGGGCAGCCATCACTGATTCAGGGGTCTTGGCTTCTGCTCGGACCATTAGCCACCCCTGCCCCACATGCCTCTCTGAGTGGAAGTCATCGCTGGCAAACCCAAGCGCGCGCTTGCCTTTGGTCAGGACGTAATCCCATTTATCCGTGGACAGATGAGAGCCGGGAGCCCATTGGCACGCACCGTTGAAAATCTCTATTCCATCGTAATCGGACAGAGCCTCCAGCTCTTCCCGTCTATAGTGAGGCCTCAGGAGCCATTCAGGGTGATTCACGATGCAAAGCGCCCCTTTGGCAGAGAGATCACTAAGCAACTCCATCTGGGAGCCGGTCTTCGTGTGCGGCACAAGGATGCTGCCGTCACACGCAACTATGCACGTGTGCCCGCCTCCCTCTGGATTATTCCATTCGATCCCTGGGAGTAAGACCATGTCTGGATAGCTCGCCGGTGTGAGTGTCATGTGGTCGGTGATGGAGAGGAAGTCGTATCCTGCATCAGCATATAGCTCGAGGGTCCTGTCTAAAGGGATCTTGCCGCACCCGCTGGCGGGACTGGTGTGTGTGTGAAGATTGCCCTTCAGCCACTTCCCTGCACGATTGGCATAGGGATTGGCCCAGTTTACCGTTGCGCTCATGGACGTTGTCCTCCTGTCTAGGTGCGCCACTCAGGTGCACATCGTAAGGCAGCTGTAAGCCACCAGACTCACTTCGTCACTGTTATGAATAATCCTACTGTCCAACCTACGATTGACCCTATCGTCGGCCCTGCCGGCCGTGCGGTCGCTGACCCTAGCGTAGCTGGCCCATTACTGGATCACCCCAGGCCGGACGCACTGCAGCGTGGCCTGTTGGCCACGCTGCTCGAGTCAGAAGGCGTCCCAGCCTTCACGACTTTGTCACCCTATGATCTTACCACACTACTCCCAGTTCTTCTGCAACGCCGCCTTTATCACCTTCGCCCGCTCGGTCTCCACATTGGTCGGATTGGCAACCGCGTCATGCAGGGTGAAGGTCTCATCGTGCTCCAGGCTCCAGCCGTGCCATTCCCTGAATGCATGATAGCACCAGGACCAGCCGTGCGATTCGAATATGTCGATCACATCCTTGAGCCACTGCACAGCCCCCTCCTTAGGCGCCCAGCGCACCACGCTGAATTCGCCGACAAAGATGGGCACATTGTACTTCTGCTGAAAACTGATTACCGGCCACAGCTCTGATTCAAGCAGCCTTCGGTTGTAGAGCTTCCCATCGATGAAGCCTGGGTAGTCGATGCCAATCTGCTTCTCTGCTTCTTCGAGAGACTTAGCATATACCCCCTGATGCGTGTAGGTCTGCGGGCTGTAGAAGTGACAGCTATATATGACCTTGGGATCATCAAGGGGTTCGAGCCCAATGAAGTTGGTCCACAGGCTGCCCGGTCCCGGCTCGTATATGATCCACGTCTCAGTGTCAACCTCTCGGATCGCTTCGATGATCTTCTTTGCGAGCGGCGGCCACTGCTTCGGTCCTCTCGGCAGCTGACCGCGATCCAGGGGCTCGTTGTACAGGTCATACCCGTAGATGTGATCCCTGTATGGCAGCAGGCGCTCCGCAATATCCCGCCACACTCGGCAGAAGTTGGTCTCGAGGTCGGGGTGATTCCACAGTTCCGCCTGCTCGAAGTCGACATACGGTATCGGAGGCTTGTGCAGGTCGACCACCACCCAGAGACCCGCATCGATCGCATCCTTCACCCAGCCCTCGATTCTGTCCAGCACCAACGGCCACGCATCCCAGAAGGTCCTCCACCAGAAGGTCTGTATCTCCTTGACCACATCGATCTGAAGGCGCACGACGTTGGCGCCATAGGCGCGCATGTCTTGGAAGTGGCCCGCCCTGATGTGTCCGCTCATGAACCCGCGCACTATCGGCGGATGGGCGGGCTGGCCGGCGCCCGGCGTGTTGGCTTCATCTGAAGCCAGACAGGCCAGCGGCCGGACCATACAATCCATGGTCAGGATCATCAGCAAGCACACCACCGTGATCTGAGCAAGGCTTTTCATGATTGCAAACCTCCATGCGGTGTTTTGACTCAGGAGTCTTCACTCCACGGCCGAGTCTCGAGTCTCCACCCGGCCAGTTCTCCACCCGGCCGGTTCTCCACCCGGCCGGTTCTCCACCCGGCCAATTCTCTACCCGACCAGTTCTCCACCCGGCCAGGTCTCCACCCGGCCAATTCTCTACCCGACCAGTTCTCTATCCGACCAACCCTGTTCTCTCTATGCTCTCCACGAAGTGCCTCTGGAGGAAGGCGTACAGGATCAGCACGGGCGCAATGTACATCAGCGCTCCCGCGTTGCGGAACAGCGAGAGTTGCTGCCCAGCTGGAACCATGCCGTACCTCTCGATATACATTTCCCGAGCGTACCTGGTGATACTCTCCAGTGCATAGGGCATGAGCTCCACCGCCTTTCCTCCGGTGAATATCGAGGTGTAGAACACATCATTCCACTGCCACACAAAGGAGAAGAGAAAGACCGTGATCAGCGCCGGTCCTGCGTTTGGCAGCATCACTGACAGGAACGTTCTGAACGGGCTTGCTCCGTCGACATACGCCGCCTCCTGGAGCTGCCGCGGCATGTTTCTGAAAAACTGACGCATCGAGAAAATGAACAGGCCGTTTCGAAGCCCGGATGCAGTCGACGCGGTGAGCACAAACGGCCAGTAGGTTCCTAGCAGGTTTATTCCGCCGCCGGGAATCAGTCCGAACAGATCGAAGAACCGGAAATTGAGATACGTAGGTATGAGCACGAGCTGTGGCGGGACGACGAGGGTGAATATGGCCAGTGCTGAGATCAGCCGCCTGCCCGGGTACTCATACCGTGCCAAGCTGTATCCTACCAATGTGCACGATGCGAGTTGAAGGACGCTCACAACCGTCACGAGTGTAACCGAGTTGAGCAGAGCCCTCGGGTAGTTCATGGAGGTAAAGGCCATGACGTAGTTCTGCAGGGTCGGCCTCCTCGGAATCCACTTCACGACGCTGTCGAACAGGTCTTCCGGGGACATGATCGAAGAGGCGATCTTCACGAGGAGCGGGTATATGATGATAAACCCCACCCCGACGATGAGGCCGGCCCTCACCAGACTCCAGATCGTTCTCTGAGTCTTTACTGCAATCTCCCGAGCGCGCGGCCGTCCGTGGACCCGAAGCTCCGGCGCATTCGGCCTGCCCTGCACCAGCCCTCTCAGCGCTCGCCTACTCATAATAGATCACCCACCTCGACGTCGATCCTGCCATTGCCAGGAGAATCAACGACACGGCTGCGAAGTAGATCCAAGACATCGCGCTGCTGACTCCAAAGCCCATGCCGCCGAACGCCGTCTCCCGTATCAGGGTCAAGAGCTCGTTGTCGGCAGCGGTGAACGAGTCCACTATCGTGTACACGATGTTCGTCAGGATCAAGGGACTCATTATGGGAAACGTTATCCGCCAGAAACTCTCCCATCCTGTCGCACCCTCAATGGTCGACGCCTCGTACAGCGAGGGCGGTATTGACTGCAGTCCAGCCAGGAATATGAGAATCTGGATCCCCGAAGCGCGTATGACATGCGGAATCCGGTCGACAGCAGCGACGATGTAGGTCAGGAACTGCTCTGGCAGCTTCATCGACCCGATAAACGACCGCAGCGCTGCCGCACCGAGAAATCCTCCGGATATGCCTGAAGAGCTGGTGGTCTGGAGGACGGCGGTCATGTAGTCGGACTGCTCCATCGAGGCGATGGCTCCAGATGCCAGTATGACCGGCAGGAAGAACAACGTGCGGGCAAACAGCCTGCCCCTGAATTTCTGGTTGAGCAACGATGCCATGAAGAAGCTGAACATCAGCACAAGCGGCACATCCGACACGACCCTCAAACACGTCTCGAACAGCACCCTGTTGAACTCTGGGTGCTCGAGCACAGCCTTGCGGAAGTTCTGGAAGCCGACGCCCGTGAGGTTGTACCCTCCCGTCAGCACCTCCAGCTCGTTGAAGCCAAAGATCAGCGACTGCAGGATCGGCCTGAGAAAGAAGGCGATGAACCCGATCACAAAGGGCAACGCAAATACCATTCCCGTTATGCGCTCCCTCTGTGCCAGAGTAAGGCGCAGGCCTCTATTGCTCTTCATCCGAATCCACCCCTTTCAGCAGGCGGAAGCTGAACGCTGGCACCAGCACTCCGTCGGCCTCGTACTCCTGTTCGCTGTAGTTCACCACTACTGAATACCCGTTGGCGTACGTCGTCTGTGTGACGCCTTCCGCTAGTTCTGCGTGGTCGATGATCGTCTGTGCACGAACTTCCCTGAGGACATCATTCATTGCGGCATACAGAGCCGTTGCGCTGTGAAGCCAGTCGCCGTAGTGCAGTGCGTAGAAGTGGTCATAGTCTGAGTTCTTGACTGCCTCGGAGTCGCCATAGCACCAGGTGAACAGGGGACTTGCTCCCAGCTCCACCAGCTTGAGAATGCTCTCCGTAGTCCGTGCAGAGAGGTTAAGCGGATCGCCGGCGTAGTCGATAAAACCATGGAGGACTATCTGCATGAACGGAACACTCTTGTCAATGATGTCCCACTCGCTGCTCCGGTACGGGATTCCAGTGATCGCGTCGACATAGGGCAGCATGTACAGGTTACCGCCATCCGTCATGACACTGAGCCCTGCATCAACCATCTTCGCGGCCTGTGCGGCTACGATCTCAGAGGCCTCCTCCCGACCGACATACTCTTCGGCTTCCTCGCTGTTGTCCGAATTCACGAAGGCGCCCATGTCCTTCACAGATATGCCATTGACGCCATACCCTGCGTAGGAAGACAGGAAGCTGTCGACCAAGCTTTCCAGCCGCCTCGGCGACAGCACGTAGGCCCTGTCCTTCTCGATCTGAAACGTCGCTAGGCTGAAGTCGTAGATCTGCGCAACTCGCCGGTCGAGTGTTCGGGAAGCGTCTCTAGCAGCGATGAATCCATCAAAGAGGCTGTTGCGATACACATAGAGGAATGCGACGTCAGGGTAGAACTCAACGCCGCGGGCCCTGAGATGATCAACGAGAACCCGGAACTGCTGCCTGTTGCCTAGCGCATCCTCGAGTCTCACGCGATCCGGAAACGCGTGCTGAACCCCTCCGGCCAGCCATCCGGTGTATCTCAGCTTCAGGTTCGACACGCCAGACTCCAGAACTGCATCAACGATGTCACCCACCTGTGCATATGTGGTCAGCGGTTCCACCACGTTAAGCGGCAAACCAAGGATGGAACGCCTGACCTCGATTCCGCCGATGAGTTCCACGAACAGCGGGATGTCTCCTCCGCTGATCCGTCTCTTCAGTACTCCTTTGTTGACCAGATATTCCTGGTATCGGCGGGCCATGCCGACGTAGTCTGCCTCGTCGCCGCTCAGGAAACAGTACCGGAGCCTGATATCGCCTCCGTACATCTCCTTCTGGTAGACTGCAACCTGGTCTACAGTCCGCCACAGCCCACTGCGGGTCAATGTGGGGTCGCCGCTCAAAGCAGTCCAGGCTCGCTCCATCACCTGAAAAGCCGGCCCAACTGTGTTGTATGAGGTGACTCTGCCGGCAATGTCAGCGTATACAGTCGCCAGAGCTGCTCCATCCTCTATGACCGCCAGGAAAGCCTTGTCGCCGTCTTTGAGACCATACACTGGCATTCGGATCTGGGCTGACTCGTTGGTAGATTCCTTCTGAAGCGAGACTCCGTAGTCCTTGCCGTAGACTCTTGCTGCGTAGCCGTTATCTGAGACTCGGCCGTTGTTCAGGTTAATCAGCGCCCCACTGCCATCGGGAACAAAGATGTACCCGGATCCGGCCTTCCCCACAGCTCCGAAGTACGGCAAGACCCGGATCGAACATAGTGGAAACGTCACAAGGCCGCCCTTTGGACCATATGAGCCTCTCACATCTACGACATCTCTGGGGTATTGAACCTCATTCACTGGTATGCGCACCAGCAGCGTATCTCCCTCGAGGACGTACTCCACCGGCACGACAAACGTCTCCATGTTCCTGAGAGGTGGCTCTATTCCAAACTCCTCGCAGTCGATGGTCCTCTGCTCTATCAAATATCCGATATCCTTGAGCGCTTCCTCGATCGAGTCGAGCAAGAACTGCGGAGTCCATGGCGTGAAGACATAGAACTCCTTGTCCATGAGCGGCAGGAAGTGCTCTCTCTTCAGATCGTCGAAGCCCTCGAGCTCCGATCGGCCGTTCAGCACGGTCAGGACAACTGACCGCACCAGTTCTCTCATCCGGGTGTCGTTGATGGTGGTCTCGACTGGGACGAGCTTGTGGCCAGAGAAGAGTTCGGCGATATCGACCGAGGCTATGCCAAGCGGGGTTTCGCCGGGCTGAAGAGGCACCATCTTGACCAGGGTGTAGTTTTTCAGAACCTTGCTGTCGAACGCCGACACGAGGGACTGACTGCCAAGGCTGTTCCGTATCTCTTCGACTCTCGAGCGGCTGATGAAGTTGGGCACCATCGCACGCTCGCCGTACTCTCTGCCGAGCAGGTAGGTGACTCGGATGCCCCCCGGAATCTCCGTGACCTCATGCTGCTCAAAAAGAACGGAATCCTTGTAGCTGTCGATCTTGATCTCGACATCTCCTGGCTTGTAGTAGGTCAGCTGGATTTGCGCTCCCAGGGCCTGCTTCGCGTCTCCCTTGGCAATCGTCTCCTCCTTGTCCCAGTTCGGAGGGTTAGTATGCCACACGTGCCCGGTCTTAACTTCTCTGACTGCTACAGCGGCGGTCGCGTCGTTGATGTACAGCTCCAGCCACTCGTTGGACGCCGCGAGCCTCATCTTCGAAAGGCTGGCGTCCGCATAGGCGGTCAAAGGCTGCGCCAGGTTGGCAGCAGCCAGCAGCAGACAAGCGACTACCAGCAGCGAGAACAGGAATGAACCAGTTGACAGCGGTGCAGGCGATCTGCCGCGCATCTACGCACCAACCTCCCTACAGCCTCAGCACCAGTTCTGTGTAGATGTCATTGATGAATGCCGTCACCGCGCCCGCCACACTCACAGCCAAGAGTGAGATGAAGAGCACGAAACCGATTCCCAGCGCAGACACAGCTCCGGCCAGCACGGCCTTTCCAAACCCGTAGTCGTGAATTGTCATCGTCCCGATGAAGAGCAGCGCGCCAGCCCACATGATCCCAAGCGTGAGAATGAGGTAGTACATAGCCCCTTCTTCGCTTATGAGGAAGTTGCTGATGATAGTCATCGGAACGTTCACGATAATGAGCGGCACCAGCGAGTAAGCGGTGTAGACAACGATATCTCTAGGCGTGCCCTTGCCATCCATCAGGGTGGTTATTGCCCAGCTCACGAGACACCACAGGCCTACGGGCACGAGGACGCTCGCCAGCTCCGAGTACAAGTTTACTCTGCTGAGGTCGGTGGTGTTGAAAATGAAGCCAGTGTTCCGGCGCATGAAGGCGTATGTCCAGCCGACCAGGGCAAGGATGATGGCTGCCGCCGGCAGATTCCCCTTCCGCTCGTGCTTGATGCTCCAGAAGCTGTCGAACGGCTTGGACAGCACACTGAAGGAAAAGAGCAGTCCCTCAGTCACAGAGTAACGCCTAAGGGTTTGCAGTGTCCGCATGCAGAGTTGCTTCCAGAGCTTCGTCCGAGTCAGCAAGACCACTGCCAGACAGACCGGTATGAAGACGGCCATGAAACGCCCGAAGCGCTTGTCTACCTGCTCTTTGCGGTAGTATGCATACGCCTTCGAGTAACCCTCTCTGTCATTCCCCAGACGGAAGTTCTCCATGGCCTCGGCGTAGAGCCCTTGCTGCATCTTCGCGCGGCCGATACCCGTATAAGCCAAGTCGTAGTTGGCGTTCAGCTTCAGCACCTCTGCCCACTGGTCGGCCGATCTCTGATACTCACCTACGTTGTGCAGCCTGATTGCCATCATGATCATCCTGGCGTAGTCAGTGGGGCTGAACTCGAAAACCCGCCGCTTAACTCGGTCGAGGATCAGCAGCTTGTCACCGACTGCGTCGATCGCCGTGGCCTCTTTGAACGTCCCTTCCTGCTCTCCCAAAGCTCCAAATACGAAGAGGAGGTGGCCGTCGTAGTCGTACGTGAACACTCTGCCGCGTCTACGGTCAAGCACGCTGTAGGTTTCGTCGTTCCTGGCTACGACATCCGCCAGCGCAGAGGGCCCGCCAATGGTGACCTTCTCCCAGGCGTACGGATACTCGACGTCGCCGATAGGATTCTGAAAACCGAGTCTGCGCAACACATCCTGGCCCGAATGGTTTAGGCGCCTTATCACTTCATGGCTCTGATTGGATCCCTGGGCGACTGTGACGAATATGAACCCCTTGCCATCTATGTCGAGGTTGGTGAACTCCGTCGGAACCAGGAGGCTCATCCTGTCCAGCTGCTCTTTCGTGGCGATTCTCCGCCAGAGGATATCCAGTGGACTCACAACGACCCGTGGAGCTCCGATGAATCCCTGAAACTGACCGCCGGCGTCGAACTCCAGCAGTCCGTCAAAGACATTCCTGGCCTTCACGTAGAGCCTGCCGGCTCTGTCAACGACGAGCTTCATTGGTCTGTACTCGAGGTCGGCGCTTATGATGCCCTCAACTGCTGAGGTCGGCCGTCCGATGATCCGTTTCATATCAAATGAAACCGTATCAAAGACGACGATTCGGGCATTCGCAGTGTCTGCCACATACAGCTCGCCCGAGTCCGTGACAAAGACACCTTCGGGCTGCTTCAGCTGGTCCGCCACACCGTTGTTGTCGAAGCTGCTGATGATCCTCAAGACATTCCACTCTGTGTCTACACAGACGATTCGGGATCCGCCGGTGTCGACTAGGTAGATGATGTTATCAGGGCCGACGAAGAAGTCCTGTACGTTGGAAAGGGCACCCGCGCCAAGCTGATCGAGGTAAATCTCGCGGGAGCAGACGTAGGCCTGGGGGGCGGGAACTGCCTTCCCCCAGAAATCATAGGTGTAGCTCCGGTAGGGCACTACGGCAGTCGCAGCGCCGGGCACGAGCGTCACAACAACGCACAAGGCGATGCCGAGCAAGACTGAGTGTCTGATCAGCCTGCAGCGGGCAGGAGTTCGTGTGCTCACGTGCATACTACCTCCTCGAGGCCGATGGAAGAGTGCTGTCTGGGTCACCGACCAATGAGCGGTCTCCGCCACTCCAGATCCGTCGTCCAGAGCCAGGACCTTCTCTCGCCCACTCCAAAGAAGAGCTCTCCCTCGGTGTCGCCGTCTCCAACCACGATCGTCACCCGGGACCATCCTGGGCGGCAGTCCACGTCCACTCCGTTTCCGCTGCGATGGAAGGTCGGAATGTAGCGGTCACCTGAGTGTCTGCAGATCAGTCGGTCGTGGAGCCAGAGCTCGATTGGACGGGTCCCTTGCGCTATGAAGTGGTAGATCCCCCATCGCGGCAGGTTGATGTCGGTAGCGAAGATATGCCTGCCCGGAGGGATGACCTGTGTGTGCCCAAACGCCTCCACCGCCTCAATCTTGTCGACGCGTTCGATCCAGCGTCCAGGCCTCTTCACCTCAGACGGGTCTATTCTGTAGAACTGCTCAACCGGATCCACAGAGCCCTTGTTGCGGAAATCAGGATCCAGCGCCAGCTCGCCGTCAAGCCTTGCTCGCAGCCATGGAATGGTCTGCACGAGTCCAGCGGACACGCACCAGCTCAGGCCGTCAACGCCAAAGCGCATGTCCAGCATGTTGCGATACACTCTGATCGCATCCGCGCCGGGCGCTGTGATCGAGAGCGTGCAGGTCTGGGAAGCGTGAGGTTCTAGGTGGAGGTGGAATCTGCATGGGTTCACAGTCCATCCATCAGGCACCCTGAACTCCAGCTCGCCGCCGACGAAGCGATCACAGGGGTTGAAGATGACCACCGACACGGATGTAGGCACGCTCGGAGCGAACGCAACCCCGCTCGAGTATTCGACGCTCACTCGCAGAGGCTCGACAGCAACAAGGCTCTCAGGCCGGCTGAAGTTGCTCTTCTGCACGACTTCGGGAGCGAAGGCCTGATAGGGGCGGTTCGGCAATGACGCCGTTTTATGCGAGCCTGGAACGTCCGAAATGGCCACCGGGCACTTGTAGTAGTCGACAACCTCCAGCGCCAGGGAGATCACCTGCTCACAGAACTCATCAAGAGTAGCGGCATGGTGCATCCCAACAATCCCGCTGCTCAGCACTAGATCTCTTCCGATGGGCTTCGTCCATTCCTCGCCGATCGAGTCCGGGTCGAGAATGCCCATCAATGCTCCAAGCGTAGCGCAGGTGCAGTCCGCGTCGAATCCGCAGTTCACAGCGGTGCATATGGAAGACCCGAAGTCGCCGCCTCCGTTGAGCCATCCCAAGACAATGAATGCGAGATTGGCAGCCACATCGGTGAAGTTCTGCAATGCGTGCTTCTCCACTATCCTCTGTCTGACCTGCCGCCAGTCACGCAGTGCAGACCACCACTTCCGGGTGTCGACGATCGCCGCGGCCACCCGGCAGTCAGAAGGTATGAATGAAAGCGCCCGATCAAGAAGCAGATCGATATCGGATTCGACAAAGGCCATGCTCTGAAGCGACGTAAGGAACACGCTGGCGTACAGGCCATCGCCTGCATGGTCGACACAGGCGTCCTCTCTGGCAAGAGCCACTGCGACCTCTGGGCTCCCCGGCGCCAGGCACGCCCAGATCTCGCTGCGAATGGCGGCTCCCATGCCGCATGAGAACTTGTTGTCAAAAGAGCCGCTCAGCGGAGGATACAGCCCGTGGACGAGATTTCGGTAAGCAACACCGTACTCATCTGGCCAGAAATGGATGCTCTCAAGCCACGCAGAAGCCAGGATGCGCCTGTTTATGGGCAGCCCGCACCTGCGAATTCGCTCCACAAACACAACCTGGAGGTCCAGATCGTCATTCGGCAGCATTCCGTCTGGGACCGGGTCGTAGTAGGTGAGCGAAAGTGGCTCGAGACGCCCCTCGTATGGCCCGCCCAGTGTTCCGCCTATTGATTTGCCCAGAAAACACCCGGTGACTCGCTTTGCGTAGTCGCGGTAGCTAATAGACTTAGTCGCCACTCTCGCACGTCGTCCCTTCGATTCTTAGTGTAGGACTCAACCCGCTTGGACTCGGGATCCATCTACTTGGTATCGGGATCTACTTGCTTGGTCTAGGCCTCCACTCGCTCTGCCGAGGATTCCGCCTGGCCCAGAGGTCAATGGCCGGCGGATCCGGCCGTCGGCCGTCGGCCGCCGACTGTGGACGATGGCCCTGCGGCTGCTCGGGTTGAGCGGCTGCGGCTGCCGAGGTTGGACCCGGCCAGCATCCGGGCTGACCCAGATGCCGGCCGGCGTCTTTACTGACCCGTCAGGATGGCGCTTCCGGTTTACTCCGCAGCCACCCCGCCAGGCTGCCGTGCGCTACTGGCGCAGAATATCGTCTAGTGCAGCCTGAATCTGTGGTTGCCACTGCTCCATTGCAGCGGCAGGAGATGTCACAGCGTTAGAAATTGCGTCCCAGCCGGCCTGCATCATGGGCTGGGCGAAACATCCCCAGACAGGGCCTGAGGCCACGGAACGCCAGTTGTAGAACATCTCTCTGATGAGCTCGTAGCTGTTAATGTCTGTTGCTCGCTCCGCTGCATAGCTCTCGACTATGGCGTCCAGGTACTCCTCAGTGATCGGATGCAGGCTCGCCCACACATCTACCATCGCTGCGGGGTCAGGCACTGTCGCAGGGATCGCAATGATCGGTATGCTTGTGACCACTGCCGAGTACTCGGTGCCCTTCGGCCCTAGTGGGATGTACGCAATGCCTACATCAGCAACTCCCTGCTGGTACTGGCTGATCTCCCAGAAGTGGCAGACATCCATAGCGACCTTGCCCTGGTTGAACAGTGTGTAGCCGCCGTCATAGGCTGTCACGTTGTCAGCATGCAACTGGGCCATGAACTCTACTGCTGCGACGAAGTCAGGATTTGTGATGTCGGCCTTGACCTTCCCATCTACCGTGATAACAGGGGAAGCGTTGTTTGCTGCTGCGAACGAGGCGATGGTTCTCTGGTAGTGACGAATCCCCTGTCCGCCGATGCCCCACTGGTCGATCACGCCGTCGCCGTCAGTGTCTCTCGTGGCTTTCTGCGCGATCTCTCTCATCTTGTCCCACGTCCACTCTTTGCTCTCCATCAGCTCATACAGGCTGGGAAGATTCTCCGCCTCGAACAATGCCTTGTTCCAGACGATGATAATGGACATGTATGTTGGACAGACGTTGGTAGCAGATGCGAGACCCCATACGTGGCCGTTAAGAGTGAGTGCCTCCTTCAGACCGGCGCCTTCCTGTCCTCTGAGGACTCCCGGCAGAGCGTCGTAGTACGCAGCAGCCACGTCCTCAAGCGGATGCAGCGCGCCCTGGACTATCAGCGGAAGTGCATGTTCGTCGATCATCAGTTCTACGAGTTCACCAGGAGCCTTCCCGGCAAGCACGCCCGCGACGGTCTCGGAAACGAGGTCCCCCCACGGGATCCTGCCGTACTGTACCTTGATGTTGAACTTCTCCTGAGTTGCCAGCATGTTGTCGTGATACACATGCCCCTCAGAAGGCGCCCTCAGATCCCAGCTATACATGGTGATGGTCTGGCCGCCCAGGTCTCTGGCCGGAGGATCGTAGGCCATGGCAGTTCCTACCGAGAAGATCACGATGGCTATCAGGCACATGGACAGAAACTTTCTGATCATCGCTTAGAACCTCCCCATGGTTGGGATCGGTGCTTCGATCCCGAGTATTTGAGCGCAATGGACCTCAAGCATACCCATTGAGCTGTCCCGCCTGCCTTATTGCAGGCAGCAATGTCGAGGCTACCCTTCCCGCTGGCCGCAAACCACCTCCTCCGAATCACCCAGTTCAGACAGAACCCTGAGGTACCTCCCGCCATCGCCTTTGGTCGGAGCGATGTAACCGCCCTCTCCAAACTCATTCCAGGCATATAGGATGATTATCTGCTCTTTAGAGGTCTTCGTCGGGTTCCTCCGTATCCAGGCTTGAGCTTCTCTCACAAACTGCGCAACCTGCTCAGGAGTGCGGTCGGGGTAGTACCACGATTGAGGAGTCGGCTCCTTCTCCCAAGGCCGCTTGTCCCAGCCGGCAGTGACAACAGGTATGTACGGTATCGGACTGTGCTGAGCGAAGCCGTCCCAGATCTCCTTGTGCCACTTTATCAGCTCCTGAAACGCGTGGATTCTGGGGCCGCCTCTGTCGATCTTGTTTCCGTAGGCGTAGCAGTAGTTGGTGAGGTAATCGTAGCCTTCATCCCTGCGCACGCTCATGGTCCTAATGGCGCCCTCGTCGCCTTCCGGCAGTATGGCGCCTCCGAGCATGCATACACCCGGAAGACCCTGAGCCTTGACTCGTCTCTGTAGATCGTCAAAGGCCTCCCTGACTCTGTCAGAGCCTCCGAGTCCTAGCATGAGCTCATGAGGGGAGAAAATGATGATCGCGGGTTTGCCGTCTATTCGAAGGTGGTTGGGTTCCTGAAGAATCGGAAGCCACTTCTCAACTACTGCGTCCCAGTCTTTTGCACCGATCCGGAATCCTGCGTGATTCGCGACCAGCAGGCAGAACTCCATCTTGTTCCTGTTCTTGGCCTTGAGGAAGTGCTCAAGACCCCGGTTGAGCGGAGTCTCTTTTTCGTCGGCCTCCGGGTAGTACCAGCAGAAGGCGAAGAAGCCTATTCGTCCCGCGTGAGCGTGGTAGATCTGCTCCTCCATGTTCTCAACCGTGTCGCCCACCCAGCCCCACACTGGTTCTCGGTCCGCGAACTCGGTCCTCAGTCTGTCAGAGATGTGGTGGCTTTTGCCACTCCAACCGTGGAAGTAGTAGGCACCGATCTTCACCGACGACTCCTCCTTACAACGGCGTTACTCTGTATTCCTAACGGCACGTCTAGTGCAGGCGTTCGAGCGGTGCTTCTGAAGGTGGAGCATTTGTAAAACCATTTCACGTCAGTGTTTAGCTGCTGCTGCAATCAATCAGCACTTAGAAGGCTTTTTACAATCAGCCGGAAATCCGTCGATGGCGACTGGTATGTAATCCATTTCATATATGCTAGTATTCGCCCGAGTTCTCCAGATTCCTTCTAATCCGGTACAGAAAACCGATGCTTTTCGCGAGATGGCCCTAAACTCCTGCTATTCCGCTCGAATGCAGTCCGGCTGGCGAGCGGCAAGCCAGCCTATGAGCGTGCAGGCGGCCTGCGAGTCAGAACGGACCCAGAACGGACCCACGACGGACGGCCTCAGCGACTAGCTGCTTCCCTCTTCGCACGCCTCGCAGTTCTGGGTACAGTGCTCTCACGGATAGCGAGCACGGGTTCAATGAAGATCTCTTCAGGCAATCTATCGACTCCATCAATCCGCTCAAACAGGATCGCTACTGATCGCTTGCCTATGTCGTAGGACGGCACGACGACAGAGGTAAGCGATGGGAAAACCAGAGTCGCGTCACGGATATCATCGAAACCGGTTACAGCCAGCTCCTCCGGCACCCGGACCCCGTGGTCTCTTGCACACCGCAACACACCTATGGCCATCAGGTCGTTTGCGGCTGCGATCGCGGTAGGAGGCCGATCCATGGCCAGGAGATGTGCCGCCTCGGCATACCCGCCTGATTCGCGGAAGTCAGCGTGCCGGACCAGCTCGCTGTCCACCTCAATTCCGAACGACTCCATGGACTGGACAAACGCCTTCAGCCTATCCTCTGCGATGAAGTTCTTCTCGGGGCCTCCTATGAAAGCGATCCTCCTATGACCGAGCTGCACCAGGTGCTCCACAATTAGATGGAAGCCTTTCGCGTTGTTGATTGAAACCCGATCCACTCGAACACCCTCAATGGGAGTGCCCAACATGACTATGGGAACGCCGTCGTTCAGCAGGTCGCTCAAGTGCGTCCGAATCAGGTGCGATTCAGGAGTCTCGACGGAGTCATGTATGATTCCATCGACCCGGATTCGTCGGAGGTGGGACAGGAACTCGATTTCCCTGGCCTCGTTGCCGTCGGTGTTGTAGATAAGTACCTGATAGTGCCTGACCCATGCAGCGTCTTGAATACCCCTTGCTGTTGGGACGTATGCAGGGTTCTCTATGTTCGTCAATACGTATCCGATGAGCTCGCTCTTGCGAGTGATCAGCCCCTTGGCAAAGGGGTTGGGCGAGTAGTTCAAGCTCTTGAGGGCCTCGCGCACCTTCTTGCGGGTCTTCTCGCTGACATAGCCGCTGTGGTTCATCACCCGCGAGACTGTCGCAGTCGAGACCCCGGCCGCCCTGGCAACATCTTGTATGGTCACCATATAGCATCCACCCTGTAACGGTCGTAACCCGGCAGGTGTCGATTTGTCATGTCTTGCGCAGCCGGATCTTTCGGGTATGTAATCTGTTACACATTCTCACTTTCTACGAAAACATGCAGAGTCCTTTAACATAGCAAGAAACGTCATTGCCACAAACCTCACATCTGTCGTACAGTAGGCTCGAGCATTACGACTGCCGAACACGGTGAGTGCGATGCCAAACCCCTACCATAGCCATCTGCAGAGAAGCTTGAGATACATAGAGGAAAACCTCCTCAGCGACCTCAGCCTGGAAGACTGCGCAAAGGCGGCGGGGTACTCCGCATATCACTTCCACCGGGTTTTCCGAATGGTGTTGGGAGTGACGCCAGGCGAGTACATCCGGCGAAGGAGGCTGGCCATCGCAGCAGACCTGATGGCGAGTTCCGGCATGAACCTCGACAGCGTTGCAGAGGCCTCCGGTTTCTCCTGCAAGGAGGTTCTCATAAGGGCTTTTCGGAGGGAGCACGGCATATCGCCGTCGAGCTACAGAGAGGCGCTGAATAGCCTGAGACTTCAGCCAGACATGAGCCAGTGGTTCGAAGGCGAGGATGGGGAATCCGATCTACCACTCGTTCCCCGGATTGCGTCGATGCCAGCTATGACCATAGTGGGGTACGCAGTGACCGTCACATGGGAAGAAGCGCGTGCGGCAGTACCCCGACTGTGGAACCGGTACAACGCACAGCGGCTGCGAGAGAACATCCTGAACCCATTGCCGAGTATGCAGGAATATGACATAGGACTGTCAACATGTCGCAACCGAGGTGGCCACACATACATCGCCGGCAGGCCGGTCCAGCGAGTGCAAGACGATCTCAGCGGACTGGTCGTCTACAGCCTCCCCGCGCGGCAGTATGTCGTGTTCGCCACGCCGCCGGCCACACACAGCACATTTGTCGCAACGGTGCATCGGACATGGGAAAGGATCGTCAGCGAATGGATACCTTCATCGCCCTGGCCCCTGGACGCCTCTTTTGACTTTGAGGTGTACTGCGAGGCCAGCAGGACGTATTCTGAGGAGATATGGATACCGATAATGCCCGACAGAGAGGAGGAAAAACGAAAATGACACAAACGGGCAGACTTCACCTGGACAGCGTGAAGTGGTACCAAGACCCAACCGCCGGAGGCTCCATTCCAACCTGTTGCCTGCACTCCTACACTCTATCTGTACTCACCGCTCTGAACGCCCAAGAGGGCGAGGTCGACCCAGTATGGGTGGCAGGCGCCTCAGGAATGGCCTTTCGGATCTGGGCGCACCAAGATTTGTGTCCCAGCGCCACCAGCGTGTTCGACTGGTCACTGCTGCATAGAGGCGTAGAGAACGCAGGTTGGAGCGTTGACTACCACAGCCGCCTATGGCATGAGGAGAGCGTCGCGGAACAAAGACGCAAGGCTGCACATGAGGCAATTGTGAAGGCTCTGAATGCCGGAAGGGTCCCGGTCTGCTGGGACATAGGTGTTCCGGAGTGGGGCGTCATCACAGGTTACGACGACGAGGCACAGGAGTACGCCGCGATTGCAGTATGGGGCGGGCCTGCGCCGCTCAAGTATGAGCAACTCGGCAGAAGGGAGCTCCCGATCATGTCGGTCACAATCATCGAGGGCCGCAACAGCATCGACCGGCGTGAGGCTGTCCTGAACTCGCTCAAGACTGCGGTCAAGCATGCCGGGCAAGGAGAATGGCTGGAGCGTCCCGCGTATCAGGACGGTCTACCGGCATACGAGACATGGGCGAATGCGCTGGAGAGACTTGCCGAGGGCGGCGAACAGAACATGCTAAACTACTACGCCGCAACATACCTTGCGGCAAGGCATTACGCTAAGCGCTACCTGCGTTTGGCTGCAGAGGTGCTGGGCGGAGCTAAGCAGTTGTCTGGCGCAGCGGATTTCTACGCAGAGGTCGAGCAGCGACTCACAGAGGTGTACCAGATCCTGAGGCAAGACGGGCAGCGAAGTGCTGACGAACTCAAGCAGTCTGCAAAGCTGCTCAGAGCCGCCAAGGCATCGGAGCAGAAGGCAATAGAGCAGATAAAGGGCTATCTCGCCAGTCTGTAGACACATAGCGAACGCCCTCTTACGCAGCAGGTCACCGATCTGCTTCAGACAGCAGACCACCGATCTTCCGTAAACGCCAGGCCTCCAGCCTCCAGTCTCCAGCATCTACTGTAAGCAAGAGGCGGGGTCCCGGAATCCGGGCCGCCCCGCCATTTGGTCACTCTATCTGGGAGTTCCCACTGGGAGCTCCCATCTATCACTCATCTAGGGGTCCCCATGGACCCACGAACGGTCGATCGTCCACGTCAGCCATCCACGGATCGACCGGTGGCCTCTTGCTTGCCCGTCCCTGAGAGCCCGATCCAGGAGCACCGGCGGAGCTGGACGAATCGCCGGCGCCGCCCCAACGCGAAAGTCCGTCCTGACCGTAGCCCCAGCCCTGGTCGTCCTGACCGTAGCTCCACCCGAAGTCATCCTCTCCGCCGTATCCCAAGCCCGAGTCATCTGCGCCGCCATAGCCAAATCCGCCGAGGTCGGCCAGGCCCGCAAGACCTGCGAGACCTCCGAAGTCCAGTATCATCAGTTCGACCTCAACGACATTCTGGCGGCCGGCAACCACTTCGAACTCAACCATTCCGGGCATGCTCGGCGATTCCTCCTGCCCTGCGGTGACCTGGACGATTGCCGAGTACTTGCCCGGTGGGAGCTCACCCCACAGTCCGTTTGGCCCGCCGTTGAAGAAACCTCCAAGCCCACCGTCTTCGTTCGATACTATCGCCATGCAGTTGGAAGAGACATCCTCTCCTTGACGTCGAACAATGAAACGAACCCGCTCGCTGCCTGCTGCCACACCTGCGACCATGCAGGTGAGCAGAACCGCCAACGCAGCAGCGCCTACGACAAGTGCTTTGCGGGACACTATACATCGCCCCTTTCAGTATCTATACGACAATGTCCGAGCAACGGACGCCTGCTCGTGTGTTGCAGCGCCAATCCGTCCGTCACCAGGCCTGTCCGGCTGTGTCATGGCCGGCCGGTGTGCCACGGCCGGGCGCGTCAGCCGTGCGAGCCAGCGCGCCCCGGCTCACTGCTGGACCATGGCCAGTGCGGACTCTGCCAGCAACCTCAGAACGAAATCGGAGTCGTTCTTCCGGATACTCTCAAGCTCAGGAGCAGCCTCTATCGCGTCGGGGCCCAAGAGAGACGCCAATTCCACCGCCTTGTAGCGCACATCGCGATCGCTGCTCTTCAGAGCTTCACGAAGGCGCCCCACGACAGCAGTCCCTCCGATCCGCGCAATCGCCCATCCCAGCTTGCCTTCACCAGGCCTGAAGTGCAACTCCCACAGGGTAGGCAGAGCCGGGCGGGCGTCGTGGCCGTAGATCGCCAGCGCGTCTGCCGCTTCCTCGACGAGCAGCGGGTCGCGCAGCAGCGCCATCAACTTCGGTCCCACCACCGAGATGTCAAAAGCGGTCTCACTACCATAGACTAGATGGCTGGCGCCCACAGTAGCGTTCCTTATTGAGATCTGGCGCACCGCTCTGTCAGGGTCTGAAAGACCTTCCACCACGAGTTCGACTACTTCTGGAGTCACTCTGTCAGGACTCGCGAATCCGGCAAGCGCTTCATGCGCCTTATACCTGACCTCGGTGTTGGGATCGCGGGCAAGCTGGAACAGCGGGCCCTGCAAAGCCGGAACAATCTGCGCCAGAAAAGCCAGTGATTGAGCGGATCTCAATCGTACCAGATCACTCTTGTCTGCAGCAGACTTCGCCAGACCCTCAACGACGGAGTCGGGCACTCCGTTCTCGTAGTACATGCCACCGAGCGAAACTACTGCGTTCGCGCGCACCTCTTCGTAGTCATCGTCAAGCAACTCGATCAATACCTCAACCACTTCCGGGGCGAGACCCCGGACTGCTCCCAGCGCGCGTGCTGCTTCCGCCCTGACACCGGGTTTCGGGTCTTCTGACAACCCAACCAACTCGCTCACAGGTGGAGGGTACATCGAAGCAAGTTCGGTAGCCGCCAGTTGTCTGGCTTCCCCATCGAGACTCCTGACGAGATCAACGAGATACGGCACGGCCGGCTTGCCTATGTCGCCGAGGTCATATATCGCCGAGCGGCCGTAATCTTCAGGGTCACGCGCCACTTCCGCCAGGACTGCCGCGGCAGGCTCTCCCAGTTCGCCCAGCGCACCTACGATCGCCCACAGACAGGCATCGTGCTCGATCGCGAACCTGTACAGAGGATCTATCTCCTCATCCATGTAGTATGACTTAACCCTGTCACGTTCGGTATAGAAGGCGGTCCGGAGTGCTTGCACGACCTCTGCCGACGCGACGCCCATGTTCCCAAGGGCTGTAGCAGCCTCTGCTCTCACCCACATGCTCTTGTCATCCAAAAGCCTGATAACGGCGTTGACGGCCTCCGTGGTCTGCGGCTTGATAGAGCCTATGGCGCGCACTGCGGCGTAACGCGTGTCTCTATCGCTGTCGCCTAGGCGCTCGATCAGCTTCGGGACCGCTGCTTCAGCAGAGGCGCCTAGAGCGCCTAGCGCCGCAGCAGCCGCACTCCTGACCCTGGAATCGCTGTCGCCGAGCAACCTGATGAGTGTGGGTGCAACACGATCACCAGCCGATTCGAGTCGTGCCAGAGCCCACACGATGTTTGCCCGCACTCTCCAGTGCGGATCGTTGGTCGCCATGAGAAGGTCGTCCACAACAGGCAGCAGCAAGGCTTCGTACATGTTGGCAAGGGTGTACGCTGCGTCGCCGCGGAATCGCTCGTTCGTCGAGCGCTTCAGCACCTGAACCAGCGGGCGGACCGCTTGTTCTCCCATGTAGTAGAGCTCGGTCGACGCGCTCTCGCGATCGCTCGGAGTGCGCGCAGTCTCGAGAGCTCGCAGCAGGTCGTCGACTTGCGAGGCCTCAGCTATGCAAGCAGTCAAGATGAACAGCACTACGAGCGCAACCAGCGCCAGTCTGCGACAGATGTTCATTCAGATCATCCCCTTACAGTTTCTCTGACGGCCGCGCCTCACGCCGAACCCCAGCTCAGGCCTCAGAGCTCACAGAACTCGACTCTTGGCTCGTTGCCCTCCACGTGAAGGACGATCGCCCCGCCGTGAGGGCCCTCTATGAACCTGACGGCCGCCTTGAAGGTGCTATCATCCAACCAGCCGCCGCCGACCGCGAGCTTGGTCGCTCCGCTGTCGACAGGGAGCTTCACCGGAAAGAATGCCTCACTCACCAACCAGTGCCCCAGGCCGCAGTCCAGAGTGTATCTCCCTTTGCCATCGTCAATGGCAATAGAACAGCTGTCGTCCTTGAACTCCAGCGTTACGGCCACCTGCAGTCCGTTCGGCAGTGTGCCGGGGATTCGGCGCCCCGATACCTGCTGAGCCACAGGCGAATGGGTCCGGGTGGCTGGAAGCGGAATGGTCAGCGACGATGTCTTCTGCACCAGCGCCTCACGTGCGCTGTCGTCCGGAGGAAGCGGCGCGCTGCTCATAGCAGGCAGAATGTGCTGCCACACCCGGTTCAGAACACCCTGCATGTCCTTGACGCTCGCCGTGATTGCCAGTACGGCATCCTGGTCAGGCATGACGATGCAGAACTGCCCGAACATTCCGTCACCCCTGAACGCGCCGTGCCTGCACACCCAGAACTGATACCCGTATCCCTGCGCCCAGTCGCTGTTGGGATCGTCGCCGTTGGATATCTGCTTAGAAGTGGCCTCCCTCACCCATTCCTCCGACAGGATGCGCTCACCGTTCCACATGCCCTTGTTGAGATACAGCTGTCCCAGTTTGGCGATATCCTCTGTCTTGATGTTCAGGCCCCAGCCGCCTGTGTCGATCCCCTCGGGGCTGAGATCCCAGGTGTAACCCTCTATCCCCAGCGGTTCGAAGAGACGAGGAGCAAGGTAATCGGCCAGCGTCTGCCCGGTCAGCTTTGTGATTATGGCAGAAAGCATGTATGTGGCCCCGCTGTTGTAGACGAAGCGAGTTCCCGGCGGGTTCTCCACCGGCAATCCCAGAAATGTCTTGGCCCACTTGGGTCCCCGGCTGGTAAACAGCCTGTTCGTGGTGTCTTCAGCATGTCCCGTGGACATAGACAAGAGGTGCCTGACCTTCATCGCAGCCAAGTTGTCGCTGACCTGTTCAGGCAGCTCGTCCGGGAAGAACTTCACGACCGGATCGTCGACCGACAGTCTCCCCTCCATCACAGCCAAGCCAATGGCGGTCGAGGTGAAGCTCTTGCTTAGAGAGTAGAGCATGTGCGTCAGCTCGGGCCCAAACGGTTTCCACCACCCCTCTGCAGCCACACACCCGTGACGCAGAAGCATGAAGCTGTGGAGCTCAAGTCCGCTCTGTTCGACTGACTCGACGAAACTCAATACGCCACGCGACGATATACCCAAGCTCTCAGGATCCTTGCGAACAAATGACCTCGTCGGCTTCACCACAACCCCTCCGCCTGCGAGTCCGCTCTTGCCATCGGGCCCGCGTTCTTTCTGACAGTTCCGAGTCCGCTCGCCCCGCCCGGAGTGTCTCTCCCCAGCTGTTACGAATTCTCTCTTCCCATCCGCGCCGCTTTCTCCCTCAACGCGGGGATGAACTCATCCATGATCGGCTTCACGTCCTCATACCGGAAGCAGCGCTCCTCAAACGTTCTTGAGCTGAGTGCCCTTATGAACCTGTTTTCAAACTCGTTGAAGTACGATCCATAGATGTGATAGCTGTCCGCAGAGTGAACGTACCGGCCCAATAGGACCTGTTGGCCGGAGATCCTCGAGATTCTTGCAGCTATCTCAAGCTGAAGCTGGACCAGTGCGAACATATTCATGAAGGCGGCCTTGTACGCGTCGTTCGATCTGAACCGCACGTTCGTGTTCAGACGCCACTTGCCGTCTTGATCCTGAAGCAGTCTGCACCAGATGCTCTGCAGGCATGGAGGATCATAGCAGAAGTTGTCGTCCCAAACTTTCCACGTTATCGCTTGAGCTCTGCGGGTGTGAGGTGTCTTGGCCAGCTTTTGGGCGACCAGGTCTATCTGATCGTAGACCGCCTGTACCCCGGGAACCTCGTATGCCATCAGCCTCTGATGGTATGTATACTCCCACTTTGTGTTTTCCGAATCATCGGCACCTGCTCGCACGAGGTGGTCCTTGATTCCCTCGACGACTTCCAGCACGTATTCCTGAAGATCCTCAAGCCCGCCTGGGAAATCCTTGTGGATCATCGGTTCGGCAAGAGGATTCCTGACCACAATGGTCATCGTGGAGTCTTTGCTCGGCGGATCTCCGGGCTTGTCGTACTCGGTCTTTATGTCGCACCCGTTCTCGTACAGGCTGATGAGCGACTTCTCCCACGCCTCTGCAAGACCCTCTCCCTCGACGAAAAGCACAGGGATACAACCAGTCATGTCTATCCTCTCCTCGTCATCGTGCGCCCAGAACCCGGGCTGGCATCGTCGTCACCTTCGGCCAAGTGTCCGGACCGGCACTATTGTCACCTCGCACCCAGGATGCGAGCCGATAGCATCGTCATCGTGCGCCCAGGATGCGAGCGGGCAGCATGAGCATTGCTTTCAACAGGGCAAACGCCGACTCGAAGCAAACTCCGATTAGGCGGAAGGGCAACGATATGATCCACACCGCCGGGTACAGCAGGAGCGCCAGGACTGCCACGGGCCAGCATAGGACAAAGAGCAGGCACCACAAGAGAAATGCGACCATCGTCATCACCTGCCGTTCAGCCTTCGACGGGATCACTTGACTAGTTCGACGCAAGGGGTTGAGGAACCTTGCTAGAGCGCGATTTTCAGAGACGACTGTTACTGTGCGTGCGCAGCCTCCACAGCGGAGTCCTCAGGGAGCGCGTCGCTCAGGGCCGCCACTCCTCAGGACTCGCTCCTCTCAGGACGGTCTCTCCTCACGACTTGCTCCTCTCAGGATCGCCACTCCTCAGGACTCGCTCCTCTCAGGACGGTCTCTCCTCACGACTTGCTCCTCTCAGGATCGCCCCTCCTCAGGACTGGCCCCTCTCAGGACCGCCTCCCGTCAGGACCGCCACTCTCAGGACCGCCACTCTCAGGACCGCCACTCCTGGGACCGCCACCCTCAGGACCGCCACTCTCAGGACCCGCCACCCTCAGGACCCGCCACCCTCAGGACCGCTCGTCTCCCCATAATGCCTCGACAAAAGCCTCTGGATCGGCGACGAAGTACCTGTCGAGGAAGTCGCGCAGCCTGCCGAACTCGTGCAGGAGGCAGTACTTGGTGAGCGACTCCATTACCGGACCTGTGACCTCAAGTCCATATCCCCTTAGCAGCGCTTTGGACACTTCCGGCTCCCCATAGGCATAGTGGGCCAGAGGAGCGATGAAGTCGTAATACGGATGCCCGATCCTCGCATCGCCGAAGTCGATGATCCCGCTGATAGTCCACCGTCCACCGCTCTCCGACAGCAGTATGTGGTCTTCAGTCAAGTCACAGTTGAGGAACACATGCTCCATCTCTGGCTCCCGGAACTCAGCCAACTGCTGACGTATCCAGTTGCGCCAAGGCTCCGGGGCGTCATGGTGGCTCTCAGCCCGGTCGATGCGCTCCTTGATGAACGAATGCCAATCTGCAGGCAGTCCATCCGGCAAACTCGTCTGATGGAGCAGACGCATGGTCTCGCCAATCTGGTGCGCAATGCTGATTCGGTCCTCGCCTGACAGGGTGCGCCACACCTCCACAGCAGGCACTCCTGGCACGTGCGACATCACCAGGTAGGGCCAGCCCTCGATCTCACCGTCAGCGTAGATCATGGGAGCCGGCAGCCCGGATATCGCGAGCAACGCGATCCTCTCGACCCGGTAGTCCTCGAACCACATCGGGAAGTAGAGCTTGACGATGACATCGCCGAACCTGTACACGATATGGCTGCCGAGTGTCTGACGCACTCCTGTGCCAGGCAGTCCGTGCCGCGCGGCGACTTCATGAATCGCGGGAGACCAGATCTGCGAGTCTCCGTAGACCCTGCGGTAGTCCGATATGGAAGTGACGCGAGGAAGCAGGTCGCTCAATGCGCTGATTCTCCTGTCATTTGGCGGTTGCGATGAAAACACCAATGATAACTGCGATGAAGACACCAGCGCCCTGCTTGACGGGCGCTGGCGACTTCGGTTCCGTGTCTCAGTTCAGTGACTCCGTTCCGTGACAAGATCGGTGCGGACTGCCTAGACGGCTGTTGCCGTCATCCTACCCAACTGCTGGCGACCACCCTAGCTGATTGCTGCCGGCCACCCTAGCTGGCTGCTGCCGGCCGCCCAGCTGGCTGCCGCAGGCAACCCTAGCTGACTGCCGCAGGCAACCCTAGCTGACTGCTGCAAGCCACCCTAGCTGGCTGCTGCAAGCCACCCTAGCTGGCTGCTGCAGGCCACCCTAGCTGACTGCCGCATGGCACTCTAGCTGACTGCCGCAAGCCATCCCAGCTTCCTGACGAAAAAGTCAATCGAGTCCTTGATATGTTCGTCCCAGTAGTCCCATGTATGGCTGCCTGGGTGCTCGACGTACTCGTGATCGTATCCTATCTGCGCGAGATGCTTGTGAAATGCCCTGTTGTGCTCGAGTAGGAAGTCCTCTGTGCCGCAATCGATGCGGAGCGCCGGTCTCAGGTCTGCAGGCACGCGCTCAGCGGCTGCGAACAGGTCCGCGGGACCGCCCTTCGGATACGGTCCGACAGTCCGCTCGGTGATTGCCCTCATACGAGCACCCCGATCGTCGGGCGGGTAGTGGTCCACGTTGACGTGGCCGAAGAGCAGCACACCCGAATGGCTCACAGCAGCGCCAAACCGCTCAGGGAAAGACAACGCCAGGTGGAGCGCACCGTAGCCGCCCATCGACAGCCCGCACACGGCGCGATACGCCCGCTCAGGCCGAGTGTTCAGTCTGCTGTCTATGAAGTCGACCAGGCCCTGCGCAATGGAACTCGCAGACTTAGGCCCGTTCAGTGAATCGACATACATGCTTCTCCATTGCGTCATGGGCATGACCACTATCAGGGGCATCGGCTTGACGTAGCTCTCTATGCGGGTCATGCGCGTCCAGGTGGTGTGGTCATCTCCCATTCCATGCAACAGGTACAGCACGGGAAATGGGCCCGGGCCGACATCAGGTTCAGGCAAAATCACACTCAAGGGCTCCGTCTGCTCCAGCACGTTGTTGCGAAAGCTGATAATCCCAAGCGCCATTATGCAGCCCTCCTACAGATGGCCTTTCGAGCATTTCTTCTCTCAAAGCGCAGTCATCTTTGCGGTGGCGAAGTGTTGCGGCACCACTCTGCGACCCACTTGAGTCGTTCCCAGGACTCCTCGTCTCCGCCCTCAGGAAGCTCATCGGATATCCCGAGCACGAGGCGCGGATGGAATAGCTTTACAATCTTCTCCACGCACTCCTGCAGTTCCTCTCTGCTGTGGTGATCGAGGAAGAGGATTGCAGGGATGCCGTCCAACAACACCTTGTCGCCTATGTGCTCCTTGATCTCCTCGATCGTGACGTCTCCCTGAGGAGTCGGAGTCAAAGCCTCGAGTCCGTCAAACGGCATGGTCTTCAGGTACGGCAGCAACGGCCTGAAGTACCCGTCGATGTGTATATGAGTATGTATACCGGCGTTGCGCAGCTGATTGGATCTCTTCTCGTACCATGGAAGCAGATAGCGTTCGAAGTACTCGAGGGAGAAATACGCCATGGCTACGTTCTCGCCGAAATTGAGGATCTGCAACATGCCTGACGATGTCAACTGTTCGTACAGCTGGTCGTAGGAGTCGTCTATCGCCTTCATCACGTCTTCTACTTGCTGTGGATCGTCTGCCAGAGCATAGATGAAATCCTCAAACTTCATCCACTGTTGGGCAAGCGCGAGATACGGGCTCTTCGGCACCCAGAATTGAGGCACTCCTCTGTCACCGATGTACTCGGCTCCCTGGCGGAAGGCGTCTTTGTCGAATGTTAGGACGCGGCGCTCCATCACCCACCTGAGAGCGGGCAGGTCCTGAACAGTCTTAGCGGCAAACTCAACAACGCGCCAGGTCTTGTCTACGGTGTACTGGTGCGTCACATACAGGGGACCGTGCGGAGTGTCAAAACACACCCTCACAGTATCGCCTTCGCGCTTTTCAGATATCTTGACCTCGTCCGTAAAGACCTCTTTGATCGGATCCGGCTGCCCGGTGTAGTAGTGGACTGTTCGCATGGACGCGCCGATAAGGTCATACGCGTCCCTGAGCTTCTTGCCTCGAAGCTCTTCCGGCAGGGATGCGAACTGACGATGCCACGCAAACCAGGGCTCGAAACGGGGTTGGAAAAACACATGCGGGATCGGCTCTCCGCGGAAAACTCGCAGGTTCATCTCTTTGAGTGTCATGTTCGCATGATACCTCCCAGTAAGGATCTAGAAGAACCTCGCACCAGGCTCGAGACGCGATAACAGTCCCAAGCGAGCTGGGTGGCCTGTCCCTGGCTCACTGACCATCGCGAACACGACTACAGGTGTTCGAGGATTCTCTCATCGATTCTCCGGACCATGCTGTATGTATACGGCGTAAAGTGCCTAGTCCAAAACCTGCTGCCAAGAGTATTGATCGACTCAAAGTCGACCCCGCATAGCTTGTAGCCATTTTGGATGAGCCACTGCTGGAGTTCAGCTAGCAGACTGACTCCCACTCCCGAACCTCTGCGGCCCTCGACTACGTAAGCTCCTGTGATGTTCATGACACTCGGATGCCGCGAGACGAATGACTCGCCGTCGGGCTCAATCCGAATATACCCGAGCGGCTCGCCATCGACGCGTGCGATCCACAGATCGGCGGCGCGTGCATAGAGTTCTTGATACAGTCGGGACCCGTATCCGTCGGCAACTCCATGCCCATACACCGGGACGTACACCCCTGCGCACCTGCCAAACAGCTCATCTGCCTCATAGGCTGATAGAAACCCTACGAGTCGGCCGTCGGCTAACGCCGCAATGCCACATCTGCCCCCGAACAGCCCCTCGATCGCATGTCTGAGCCAGTCCCTGAACTCAGCTCCGGGAGGGAGAGCGGGTACATGCGCCCGTTCTCTCTCGTATCGAGAAAGCACAAGCTCCAGTGCACTTTCTGCGTGCTTCTGGTCTATGGGTTCGTAGACCAGCTGTCCTGAAGTCTGGGCTGACCCCGACTCCACTGCTGAACACCCCTTCGCTGCATCTGCTGGCCCTGCCCGGGCAGTCGCTGCTACGCGCCCGAGGTGCCACCCTGAACTGGCCGAGCGGTCACTCCGCACCGTCTGACCGGTGACTCGGCATGGCAGAGCCGTCGCCCTGCGACAGTCGCCCGGTCGTCCTGGGCCGCCAGTGCAGTCTCTCTGCACCGCCGGGGCTGCCACCCCGCACAGCCAGCCCAGCCGTCCCGCAGCGCCCGCGCAGCCGTCCTGCACTGCCCCGCACTGCCAGCGCAGTCACTCTTACTCTACGCCACAGGTCGCCGCTTTTCAAGAGATCAAATGGATAGGACTGCATTTTCTCAGACTGGGATACGTCGCGCCTCTCCCGTGGTAAAATGAGAGAGGAACCCGCTTCCAAGGGTTCATGTTGCTCAGCCCAAGGAGGATCAGTAGACATGGGAAAACGCACTAACAGCACGGAGATCGGCCGCCCTCCTCTTGCCTTGCTTGTCATAGCCTTTACGATGATATGTTCAGCTCAGGTATGCGAATCCTCTCCGCAGACCGAAACTGCACTGGACCGATACATATCCGCCGACGATCCTGCCTACACGTTCGAAGTCGTCGGCGAACCGGTCAGCCAGGGATTCTTCTCCACAATCACCCTGAACCTGGTCTCCCAACGGTGGCAGGGGAACCTGTGGTCGCACAACGTCACAATCTATGTACCCCTGTTCTGCCGCAAGAGCGGTCCGGTCACGATCCTGGTCAACGGAGGTGCGCGGCCGTCAAAGGACCTTCAGGGCTTGAGTGCGATTGCAATAGCCACTCAGCTGCCCATTGCGATTCTGGGCAGCGTGCCGAACCAACCCCTCTACGGGCTGAGGGAAGACGCACTCATTGCGCACACGTTCGCCAAGTATCTAGAAACGGGCGACGAAACCTGGCCTCTTCTTCTCCCGATGACCAAGAGCGTGGTGGCATGCATGGACGCGCTCGAGTCGTATTTCAGCTCAGAAGGACGATTCACTCCCAGAGGGTTCATCATCACGGGAGCCTCGAAGCGAGGCTGGACCTCATGGCTCTCCGCCGCAGCCGATCCCAGAGTGGCAGGCATCATGCCGATGGTCTACGACAACCTGAACCTGAAGGCGCAGATGGACAATCAGCTGGCGACATGGGGAGAGTACAGCCCTCAGATACACGACTACACTGACCTCAGCATACAGGCTGAACTCGAGTCCGAAGAAGGGTTCGAACTCGCGCAGATCGTGGATCCCTATGCGTATCTGGACAGACTCCAGGTCCCGAAACTGATTGTGATAGGTTCGAACGATCCGTACTGGCCGCTTGGTTCGATAAACCTTTACTTCGACGAGCTGCCGGGAGAAAACTACGTGCTAATCATGCCGAACACTGGTCACAGTGAAGGAGATGTGAACCGTCTATTCCCGGCAGTGATGGCCTTCCAGCGCGATATCGCTGGAGTCCACGAGCTGCCAAGCCTGAGCTGGGATTTCTATGTGGACCACAATAGGAAAGTCGCTCGGGTGACTGTATATGCTCCTGAGACTGCGACGGTGCAGCTGTGGCAGGCTACTTCCGAGAGCGCGGACTTCCGGCAATCGAATTGGACCCGGTCTTCCGGGGTCACCTCTGGACCGGTCGCCGAGTTTGAGATGCTGCTGCCGGATAGAGGAATGAAGGCTGTATTTGCCGATATCACAGTCCATATCGAGGGATCTGGATCTACAGCGACATTCACAACGACGCCGTTCATCTTCTGACAAAAAACGGCGCCACTGGGCGCCGTTCACCAACTCGCTCCACCTTCTACCGTCAACGGCGCCTCCCGGCGACGCCGTCACGCAACACCTTTCACCTTCTAGAACCAACAGCGCCGCCTACCTTCGAGGTGCGGCGGCGCCGTCTGTTACGCTTAAGGTTCGAGCACGTACCTCGCTATATCTTTCAAGCTTGGTCGCTTGCCATACATCAGGACGCCTATTCTGTAGATCCTCGCAGCCACCCATGTCGTGAAGATGCTCCCCACCACCAGCAACGCCAGGGAAATCACCACTTGGACGGCCGGAGGATCGCTCAAGGCTAGACGGGAGAACATCACCATTGGCGCGAGCCACGGTATCATCGAGCATATCACAGCCAGGGTGCTGTTCGGGTTGATGAAGCTGTAGTAAGCCACGAAGAACGCCACCATCACGACCATCATAATCATGGTGGACACCTGGTTGACATCCTCGACCCTGCTCACGCTCGCGCCGGCCGCAGCAAACACCGCGGCGTAGAGAACGAACCCGAGCACGAAGAACACGCCGAACCAGACCAAGGTGCTGACCGGAAGCTCACTGAGCTGGACGACTCCAAACACCGTGCCGGTCAGGATCCCGGATTTCGCCAGCGCATTCAGGCTGAGGCCAGCAGCTATCCAGATTCCGAACTGCAGCAGCCCAAGAGCGCCGATCCCGGCGATCTTGGCGGCCATGAGCTCGATTGGCCGGACACTCGACACCATGATCTCCATGATGCGGCTGCTCTTCTCCTCAGCGACGCCGGTTGCGATCATGTTGCCGTACAGTATCATTGCCAAGTAGAGAATGAACAGCAGGAAGTACGCCAGCACCATGGACTGCATGTGGCTGGACTGACTTACCTCCTCCGTAGAGGCTTCCTCGCCCGGCACGTCCTTCAACTGCTGAATGCTCAACGGCGCCGAAGCCCAGAGCAGGCTGAGCTCCTCTGCAGTCATATTGAGCTTCTCTGCGTTGGCTCTCCTCACTACCGAGTTGAGGACATTCTGCGCAGCCTCGTTCAGTATGACGTTCGTTGCGTCTTGGAGCACCAGCGTAAAGGCGACAGGCGAGTAGCCCAGTTCGGGAGCCTCGTCAATCACGAGGACTCCAGCTCTCTCGCTGTCGCGAAGGATCTCAGCGGCCTTCTTGCCGAAGTCGGGATCATCCACAGCGGGCAGCGCGTCGGAAGGCAGCAGTTCAGTGGTTACCTTCGTGCCGTTTCCCATTCCTGCGGCAACATCGACCAACAGAGGGTACGTAACTCCTGTCCGGTCAAGCACATACACATCCAGGTGGACTCTCTCGAACGACTGGCCCAGCTTCTCAATGAGACTAGGCCCAAACACCAGCCCTATCAGGACCAGTATCCCTACTAGCGTGCCGACGATATAAGCAGCGCCGCGGACTCTTGACGTAAAGTCACGAGACACAAGCACTCCGAACTTGCTCATTAGGCAGCACCACCTTTCGCATGGTTCTTGCCTACTGTTGAGACGAATATCTGCTGAAGCGATGGCTCGCACAGCTCGAACCTCGTGACCTTGCCTGCCTGCATTGCGGCCCGCAGGATAGTGTCTGAATCCGCCTCTGAGGATATCCGTAGCTCGACGTAGTCAGGACGTTCCCCAACGAGTTCGACTCCACGAACGGACTTCCAGAAGTCCTGGTTTCCTTCCACTGCGACTTTGACAATCTCTCTTCCCATGCTGCGCTTGATCGCGCGCAGCTCGCCCTTCAGCACGGACTCTCCTTTGTCAATGATGCATATGTCCGTGCAGAGTTCCTCAACCTGCTCCATCCTGTGGCTCAACAGAACCACAGTCTGTCCCTTGCGGTTGCCCTCGAGCAGCACCTCGCTAAGGATCTCTGAGTTGACAGGGTCCAATGCTGTAAAGGGCTCGTCCAGGAAAACGATCTCAGGCTCGTGCAACAGAGCTGCGACGATCTGCACCTTCTGCTGGTTGCCTTTGGAGAGCTCATCGACCTTCCTGGTCTTGTACTGGCCAAGGCCGAACCTGTCCATCCACTCAGAGGCCCTCTTGGCCGCCTCTGCCTTGCCAAGGCCATTGATCCGCCCGAGAAACACGAGGTGATCGTGCACCCTCATCTTGGGGTAGAGCCCACGCTCCTCAGGCAAATAGCCGAACTGGGCATTCTTGTGCCTGCCGAACGGGCCTCCTTTCCAAGTAACTCTTCCTTCATCCGCCTTGATGACGCCCAGGACCACCCGGACCGTGGTAGTCTTGCCGGCACCGTTTGGTCCAAGCAGCCCGAACATGCTGCCCTGGCGTATCTCCATGCTGAGGTTTTTCACCGCGACAACATTGGAGAAACGCTTTGTAACGTTCTCAACTAATAGCGACACTTACTTCTTCCTCCTGACATCTTGAGGCGCAAACCAGTCAGTCTAGTCTCTTCAGAACCATGACCGAGTATCCTGGCACCTCGACCTCGCCCTCGAGAGTCCGTCCTGACAGCAGGTCTATGAACCTGTGAGGCAGACTCAGCCTGCCCGACGTGTTCCGTAGCTCGACGACAACCGCTCCTTCTCCCCCGTCTCCGCTGCGGGGAACAACTAGGACGTTTGACGATGCCTGTACGTACGGAGTCGTCGCATCGGGCGAACCGACCTGTGTTACCAGTGTCACCAGGCTCTGCGGGTCGGGTACGGTCCCGAGCAGCACTACCTGGCCCTTCCCCATCTTCTTTACGGTTATGGCTGAAAGTCCAGACAGAGGCCCCTCGGTGTATTCGGCAATCGAGTCCGCTCCTCTCAGCTCGAACCCATCATACCATACTTTTCCTGTTGCTTCCCTACCACACGGATACCGCACACCGAAATCCCTCGGATCCCCCGGTATCTGATACTTGCAGTAGACACCGCCCCAGTCCTCCAGGCTGCCGAATGGCGAATGGGTGAATTTCGTGCAATCCATAGTCCGGTTGTCAGTGAGAGGCCCGGCTATCCACGTTCCACCCTCTTCGATCCACTTCTTCAGTCTCTCTCTGAGGCCGGACTCGTCGAGTGCGGCGATGAACGGAGAGATCACGACATCATAGTCGTCTAGTAAAGCGGACGGATCAATGACATCGAGACGAAGCTGGCTCTCTATCAGCGGAGTGTAGAAGCAATCGAGCAGTTGGTCGAGATACTTGAACTCCCTGACCATGGGCTGTGCTGCCAGCAAGAGCCACTCGAAGCAAGAGAAGTGCAGGGCGAGCTTCGGCTTCTTGATCTGCGTCGTGTTGAGGAACTCAGACGAAACCTCGAACCCTCGCGATATCTCTCGCACCTCGTCGATGATATGCAGAGGCCTTCCGGCACTCGACACCACTGATCCATGCATCAGCTCGTGACCGGCCCAGTGCGAACGCCACAGCCAATACAGGCAGGCCTCCCCGCCGAGCGCTATGGGAAGCCAGCTGTTCGCCGTGCAGAATCCCGTTTCTTTGTACCCGTTGGCAGTCGTCGAGCCGTTCCAGCACGTAGAGGTCTCCGTGTTCCAGAAGGGCCTGTCACAGATCGTTCGGATGTAGTCATACCAGAACGGAACGTTGTTCAGGCGCTCCGGCGGCCAGTAGTGGTTGAACTGGACCAGATCGAGATTCTTGTGGATCTTGGCGTAGTTGATGCCGCCGGTAGGCATCATGTCTGTTCCTACTGGATGGATAGTGAGTTCATGAATGATGTCCGCCTGCATTGCGCAGAACTCGACGTAGCTGTCAGACTGGAAGTCCATCCACGCCGTTATGAGTGACGGGTGATGCCAGATCGAAGTCTTGGGTATTGGGATGTCTGCAAACGAGCTGTAGGCCTGGCTCCAGAGGTTCAACCCCCATGCTTCGTTCAGCTTCTCGATCGACCCGTATCGCTCGCGAAGCTGCAGCTGGAACTTGCGATGGCACTCTGGGCAGCAGCAGCCCCTGCGGCCGAGCAGGAACAGCTCGTTGTCGATCTGCCATCCGATTATGTTCTTATCGTGGCCGAACTCCTTCGCCATAGCCGTGACTATACGCCTCGACAGCTCTCTGTACATCGGGCTGTTGGGACACGCATGGCGGCGGGCTCCGTGCTGAGCCCTGACGCCGTTCTCATCGACCACTATGCACTCGGGGTAGTTCTGCGCCACCCATATCGGGGGCGTGCAAGTAGGAGTCCCCATGATGACCTTGATGCCGGCCTCGCCCAGCTTGTTCACAACCAGGTGCAGCCAATCGAAATCGTACTGCCCTTCCACCGGCTCCATTCTGCTCCATGCGAACTCGCCGATCCGCATGACATTCATTCCGGCGTCTTTCATCAGTGCGATATCGTCATCTATCTGCTCAAGAGGCCAGTCCTCGGGATAGTATGCTGCTCCGTAATATGGCTTTCCGAACGAACTCACTTGCGCTACCTCCTCGCCGTATTCTACTGTGCCAGGGGCAAACCAGCTCGCCTGCTTGACTGCTAGTACCACTGCTGCAATCTACTGCGCCAGCGGCAAACCAGCGTGTCTACTTGACTGCTAGTACCACTACAGACTTCGGCGGCAGGGTGGCCTTCAGGACGCCACTGCGAACCGATGCTCCGCCGAACTCGGCAGGCTTGACCACTTCCGGATTCTCAAACGTATTGTGAGCGTTCATCTCAGAGGCCGTAATGATGCTCCCGCTTACCGACGATGCGTCCATGCCCCTCAACTCACACTCGATCTCTGCGGACTCAGCGGCGCTCAGGTTGCACAAAGAGATATGGACAGTGCCTTCGCTGTCAATGGATGTCGAGACGCTGAGCTGCGGCACCTTGACGTCTCCGCACTCGCAGGTCGGGCTTTCCACGTAGACATCCAGCAACTCCGCATCCTGATGCACCTTGTACAGGTCGAACACGTGATAGGTAGGAGTCAGGATCATCTTCTCATTCTTCGTGAGGATCATTGCCTGCAGGACGTTGACGGTCTGCGCCAGGTTGGCCATCTTGACTCTGTCGCAGTGGTTGTTGAAGATGTTCAGCGTGAGTCCTGCGACCAGCGCGTCTCTCAGGGTGTTCTGCTGATACAGGAAACCGGGATTCGTTCCGGGTTCGACATCGTACCATGTGCCCCATTCGTCTACGACCAAGGCTACCTTTTTCTCTGGGTCATATCTGTCCATGATTACTGAGTGCTTCTCGATCAGATTTTCCATATAGAGAGCGCCCTGCATCGTCTTGTACCACTCATCCTCGCCAAACGCAGTGGCTGAACCCTTCTCTCTCCACGCGCCGGTCGGGATGGTGTAGTGGTGCAGCGACAACCCCCACATCAACCTGCCTGCTTCCCGCATCAGGACCTCTGTCCAATGGTAGTTGGCGCCGCCCGGTCCGCAGGCGATCTTGCGGATCTTGTTTCCTCCAAAGTCTCTCACGTATGTCTGGTACCTGCGATACTCGTCAGCGTAGTACTCGGCGCGCATGTTGCCGCCGCAACCCCAGTTCTCGTTGCCGACGCCCCAGTAGGTCAGTTTCCAGGGTTCGAGGCGGCCGTTGAGTCTGCGCAGGTCGGCCATAGGGGACTTGCCGTCGAACGTTATGTACTCGACCCACTCCTGCATCTCACGAACCGTGCCGCTGCCAACGTTTCCGGAGATGTATGGCTCGCAGCCGAGCTGCGAACACAAATCCATGAACTCGTGGGTTCCAAAGTGGTTGTTCTCGGTGACGCCTCCCCAGTGGGTGTTGATCATGCATGGCCTCTGCTCACGTGGCCCAATTCCGTCTCTCCAGTGATACTCGTCTGCGAAGCACCCTCCAGGCCAGCGAAGAACTGGTATTCGGACCTTCCGAAGTGCGTCGACGACATCGTTGCGAATACCGCGGGTGTTCGGGATCTCGGAATCCTCACCTACCCAGAAACCTTCGTAGATACACCTGCCCAAGTGCTCGGAGAAATGCCCGTAGATATGTCTGCTGATCGTGCCCTTCCTGATGTCCGAGTTGACCACCATCTTGACCATTGGCTTCGCCCCTCCAAGTCCTGTGCTGTCGCAACGCGCAACGCGGCCAGTACAGTGCGGTCGCCGGGCCGCTACGACTGCCCGCGCAATCAGTGCGGCCGTCACTGCAGGCAGACAGGCCTCCAGGCCGCCGCAGCTGCCAAGGCCGTCGCAGTCGCGACGCCGCCGCTGTGGCTGTGCCGCCAGGCCGCCGCAAATACCCAGACTAATAAGAGGATAGCACTTTTGCAACAACATGCCAAGATGAACGCAGCCGACTGCGCGCGTGCACATATCCTTCTTGAAATTCATATGAGAACTGCGCGCGCAGAAACCTCTTTACAGATTATCCCAGCCTAGTCTAGCTGACATAATCTTAATCCAATAACCACCAGGGGTGATTCTCTAGGATACCCGCAACGCCATTGTACGTACATTGTCACCCATCGCACTGCCTGTATTTTACAGCGTTGTACGTACAAAGGCGTTATGAGGGTCCGAGACTCTTACCCTTGGGATCAACTACCACGGCATTTACCCTGCTACAGGTTGTGTAACGCGAGGCACTTCTCAGGGTTTGTCCGAAAAGTACATATGTAGTTGCGAGGGGTATATGCATACGAGACCTCTCAATGCTGGCTGTCGCCAGACGCGCTGCTTGATCCCCGTGTTTCGCCTGTACAGGCCCTTCTTGCGGGCCTCGCACGACTCTCTGACGACCAGTTCGACTCCAATGAGAACTCGTCGTGCCGCAGTGCTGCCCCGCTCTCCTCAGCGAAGGCGCCGTCGACTTGGCGTTCATGGCAGAAGCCGCGACACGAGACCTGCTTGCCGGGCGTGGGACCATTGGTGCTGTAGAGCAAGAGTTCGTAACCGCGCACGCCACCACGAATACCTGAGGATCGGGCTTCACTTCGCACTGCGCCGTGAACTCCTCCGGCGGCGGAAGCGGACGGGAGCCGTTCTTGCGATAACGATTTAGCATATCAAACGGCACCACTGGCTTCCAGGTCTGTCAACTGTGAAGGAACCCATGCAAGCCCGTCGAACTCCGCCTATGGTAGACCCTGCTCTCAGCGCGGCTCCCGGATGAAGTCGGCGGACTGTGACAAAGGACTGCGCCTGCAGGCCATTTCAGGGGACCGCACCAAAGGGCCTTGCGAGAGGATTCTGTCAGAGGAGTGCATGCAAGATGAAATCAGCGATGTTCGTCTGGGGTGGCTGGGACGGCCACGAACCGAAGCTCTGTGTAGATATCTTCGCACCATTGCTCGAGGAGAATGGGTTTCACGTTGAGATCTCCGACACTCTGGATTCTTACCTCAATCGAGAGAAACTCATGGCCCTGGACTTGATCGTCCCTGTGTGGACCATGGGCACTATCACCGAAGCCCAAGAGCGCGGCCTGCTGGAGGCTGTCCGCTCGGGCGTGGGCATCGCCGGCTGGCACGGCGGGATGGCAGACTCGTTCCGCAACAATACTGAGTATCAGTTCATGGTCGGGGGACAATGGGTTGCCCATCCTGGCGGCGTCATCGACTACGAGGTCAACATCATCGATCACGAGGACCAAATCACCGCCGGTCTAGATGACTTCAGGATGCACTCAGAGCAGTACTACATGCATGTCGACCCATCAAACCAGGTACTCGCAACGACGACGTTCACCGGCGATCACGCGTACTGGATCGACGGCGTAGTGATGCCCGTCGTCTGGAAGCGGCGATATGGACAGGGCCGGGTCTTCTATGCCTCGCTCGGTCACGTAGCAAAGGACTTCGATGTCCCTGAGGCCAGAGAGATCGTAAAGAGAGGCATGATCTGGGCTAGTCGATAGGGTGTGCTCAAAGCGCTGGTGAGGCATGAAGGCGCGGGCAGAGCATTGTCTGCACCGCGCCTTGCGCTCTACGCATGCCCTGCGAGCTTCACAGGCTTCCCAGACATCTCCGACCACAGTTTCTCCTCAAACGGAGCTGTCCGGTTCGGGCAATTCTCCCTGTGGCAGAGCTGGCAGCTGTGGAAGTCTCTCTCCGTGGCAAACACAATTCCGGATACACTCTTGTTTGGGACCATGAGAAACGACTCGGTCAGTTCTACACCGATCAGTCCTCTTACGTCTCCCAACAGAGAGAACAGCTCCTTTTGCTGCTGGATTGGCCACACTTCCGCGTCGCCAGACCCAGGGTGCATCTGCGCAGTCTTGTCTACGCGAAATCTTCCCTTGAGGTGTTCACTCAGATATCTTGACGCACATCCGAGTGCTGCAGCCTTTATCTGATCCCACCAGTATTCAGCCAGGAAATCATCAGATGGCAGGTTTGCTTGGTCCATCTCATTGCCGCACGTTGCGACAAAGGCGAACACTCGCTCTACGTTCGCGAGGTTCCTCGCGAGCACCGAGCTGGTGAACGTTACGCCGTCAACAACAACGGTGTTCTCGCTGCGATTCTCTATGAACGCCTCACGATAGACAGCCTTGGGTCTGGCGATCGCGAGGGCTTTGTCTATCAGGTTCTGAAACGCGTCCGCGTCGTCACTCATAGGCTGTATCCGGCAGGCCTTCATCAGGGATTCTGCATCGAGCTCTACCGGAATGCTGTCCAAGACCTCAATCATAGCTACTCCCCCTTCGTGCTGCGAAACCATTATACATCTTGTCGTGCTGCATCGGTATCCCGACTGCGCTGCTAGCTCTTGCTGGCTATGACAGGCTCTGGCCAGTCCAGGTCGGCTCTACTGTGTGGTTCTACTGGCCCAACTTCGTCCAATCGACATATTGATCAGGATCCGTGCCATTGAGATACTCCTCGATGTTCGTGTAGCCGTCGCTGTCCAGATCGCCGTTGAGATCCAGCTCCTTTGTGGGGTCGAAGCCATACTTCACATGCCACCAGTCAGGCACTGTATCGCCGTTCGAATCGGCCGGCAAGGCTTCAGAGCGCAACGCCGGCCACCCGCCGACCTCGTCCTGCGAGTTGATGATCCTGCCGCGACCGTAGAGGACCTCGTCGGCGACCCTTGCGTCGACCTCGTCCCTCGGGTGTGCTCCAGCCTCAGCGAGAACTCTCTCGTAGGCCACAGCAGCCGGTTCGGTCGAAATGAAGCCTGCGGGGAAAGGCTCAGATTGCTTGTACGTGCTCTCGTAAACCGTCCTGTTGATCCTCGCGTCCACCAGAGACCAAGGGTCTTTCGGCTCCACGCCGTTCATCAGGTTTCCGGCGAAGAAGGCCTTGGCATATGGACACTCCTCGCGGAAGGCGAAGTTACCGGTAGAATTGGGGCCGCGCTTGTAGTAGTTGTTCACGAAGTTGTACATCGTAATCGAGTTGGTGTCGTGGTTTGCGCCGGAATACCCTCCGCCCCAGTTGTAGAAGACGTTATTGCGGAAATCGACGAGCAGACCGTCCTTGTCGAAGTTGTAGGCAGTGTAATTGCCCGGCCTCGGCATCCGGCCGGAGTGATGCGCCCAGAGGTTGTGGTGGAAGCTGTACTTGCTTCCGAACTCACCTCGAACGAGAGATCCGTATCCGTGCGCTCCCTTCGAGTGAACCGAGCGATGCAGGCTCTCGGTGATGAAACACCACTGAACAGTCACATTGTCGCTACTGCTGACAGACAGGCTCTCGTCTACTGACCAGCTCGAAGACACGTGATCGACGATGACGTTCTTCGCACCGTCTATCCACAAGGTGTCGGACTCTTGACGAGTCTTGTCGCCGAGGCGGAAGCGCACATTCCTGAGTATGACGTCGTTGGTCTTGATCACTACGGCGTAATCGGCAATGGTTATCCCGTCGCCGGGAGCTGTCTGCCCTGCTATGGTGATGAATGGCTTGGTAATGTCGAGCCTGGACTTGAGGTGAATGGTGCCCGACACCGCGAAGACTACGATTCGGGGCCCGGACGCCTCGACTGCAGCTCTCAGGGATCCCGGGCCGCTGTCATTGAGATTGGTCACGACATACACGTCGCCGCCCCGCCCGCCGCGGGTCCACATTCCAAAGCCCTCTGCTCCGGGGAAGGCGGGAACGGGATCTGCAGAGCCAGCCTCAACCTCCAGCCCGAGAGCTGTCCTGGCTATCCTCCTCACGTCGTCATCGGTGTCATCCGCCAGGGCAGCTAAAACGCTGTGAACGCCCGCGCCGCTCTCTTTGTCCGCACCGCTCACGTCATTCTCACCGCACACTACGACTTCACCGGTCTCAGCACCCAAATCGCTTCCGGCTATTTCAACGAGCGCCCTGGTGATTGCCCTCCTATACAGCGGATCGGTCTCGGCTGTGAGCAGGTTGATCAGAGCAGGGACTGCGGCCCCTGCGTGGCTGCCAATGGCGCTCAAGACTCGTATGGCGTAGAGGCGATCGACCTCCTCCGGGCCAGCCTCAGGCCGGCGAGCCTCAGATTGTCCGATCTCAGACCGTCCATCTTCCAGCCGTTCGGCCTCCAGCCATCCGACAAGCCTGTTCACTATCGTTTGATTTGCTCTTCCTGCCTCCACAATCACGGGAGCCAGCCGCCACTGCCAATCTTCGCTCAGAGCAGGAAGGCTGTCGAGTATCATTCCTGCCAGATCTTTCATTGCGGCGCCTGCCGCAGCCAGTATGTTCACAGCGCTTTGTCTGATATCCTGGTCCTCGTCCTCTGCGGCTGCCAAGGCTACGAGTTCCTCAGCTAGGTCGGGCGGGCAGACACCCGTGAGTTCCCACCCTCTGATCGCCGCCCTGCGAATGTCCAGGTCGCCACCGCGATCCAGAGCAATCGCTGACAGCACAGGTATGAGTGCCTCTGCCGACTCGTCGAGCCCGACCAGACTCACTATGACTGCACTGCGGACATCGGCGGACTCGTCTTCGAGCCCCGCCTTTAGTATCTCAACCATACCCGCCCGCTTGTCGGGCTTCAACCGGCCATATAGGCGCGGCAGTTCCTGTGCTAGCAGAAGACGTTGTGCAACGGTCCCGCTGCGCAGATACTCGAGGGTTGCGTCGTCAGCATCACCGTATGTTTCGAACACCCATACGAGAGCATCTCTTGTGCGCGGTGCCATTTCGGGATTCTCTATCGCGGCGAGCAGAGCCGCCAAGAGAGCTGATGTACCCGGCCGCAGACTCGACAGGGCGGTGTTGGCAGCGAACGCAACGCGCAGGTTCACGTCGACCCGTCCAAAGACTAAGGCCAGCAGGGACTCCTCGTCTGAAGCTCCAATGCTCCTCAGGGCGCCTGCCGCCGCAACCCGCACGTCCGCGTCCTCCTCTACGTCCATCAAGGCCTCACTCAGCCGCCCGACAGCCTCCGACGCCTGCTGGCCGAGGCCTTCGAGCGCGATGATCGCCGTCCGCCGGACCTGAGGCGATGCATCGTCCATGAACGCGATCAGATAGGGCACCGCCCCGGCGCCGATTCTTCCGGCGACCTGGACTATCGATCGCCGAACTGTGATTCCGGTCGTGCCAGAGAACCTCTTCATTCCTTCGGACAGCTTGGGCAGTGCAGATTCTCCAATCGTCTCCAGGGCTGACGCCGCAGCCTGGCCCACCTGGGACTGCGAGTCGGCAAGCAGGTTGACGAGCGCACCGATCACTTCGCCGCTCACTCCATGCCCCGCCATATGAGCCTCGACGACTGCTTGTATTGCTGCCAGCCGCTCTGCCGACTCTTCTACGGCGAGCCATTCCACCAGGTCTTGGGCTGGAAGCTGTCCTGCAACAGCAGAGCCCTGTGCCACGGCTAGATCACCCGAATCGAGAGCGCCGAAAGCGGGGTCGTTCTCGGCCGGACTTTCAGCAGCATAGCCTCCTGCGGCTGCAGACACCAAAAGCGCCACTAGTGCCGCCAGACACATGACGGCTGGCCGATCGATGAGCCAATCGAAAGGCCTATTGAAGGATCTCATGAGAGCACGCACGGGAATTCCTCCTCAAGTGACCTCGGGCCGCTCTGGAATGCACCAGGAACGGCCCGAGGCCACGCCAATAGGGAGAGGGTCGTTTAGTTTCAGAAGCTGAACACCTGGACGTTGTCGAAGAAGGCCTCCTTTGGCTCCTCTCTCTTCGACACATTCATGGCGATCGTATCGGGGATCTTGCCCTCAAACTGAGGATCGAACTTCGCACCGTCTCCCGATGTGATTTCGATCTTCTGGCCGCCCTCTATGTGGAAAACCCTGAAGATCTGGGTGTCGAAGTCCCACTCCATGACAAACTCATGCCATCTGTCGTTCGGCAGGTTCTTGATGTTGCCGCTCTGCACTCCCGCATCGCGGAGTCTCACGTTTCCGCTTCCGGTGACAAACACGCCGATGAGACGATCCTTGCCGTTCCTAACCTCTATGTTGATGTTCTCCCTCGAGCTGCTCGGCTGGTAGAACCAGACGACCAAACGGCCCTTCTTGACCTCGCCGACGTTCTTCTCTATCTCGCCGTTGGCCGACGTGCTGTTGAGCAGCCTGACTGCCATCTTGCCATCTGGAATGGATACGGTGTCTGCCCCGACAACGGTTGCCGCTCCGTCAAAATTGGGCACCCAACCCGCCGGCGGCTTGCCGGCGGTATCACCTTCGAACGAGTCCGCCATCACCAAGGTCTCTGCCGCTGAGCAGACTGCTGCAATGCAAAGCACGATAGTGAATACTACGCTGGTCAGCAGCATCGCTCGCTTCATCGTTACTGCACCTCCTCGATATCGATTCTGATCTGGGCACATGCCCTTACGTGTGCCGGACTCCGATTCGGCCATAGGCCTGGTCAGGTCCGGCTCGAGCTCGACTCCGAACTGTGTCGCATTCGGGCCCGGGCCGCAGCCATCGGGCTGCGGCCCCCTCCTACAACTCGGTCACACGATCGGTGAACTACACAACTGCCGAACCAGTCGATCAGTCAACTACAGGATTTACTGGTTGAACAGGTCGTTGATTCTCGCCTGGATGACCGGACGGATCTCAGCCAGCCTGGTCGCGGGGCTCACGCCCTCGTCGCGCACCGCGTTGATCGCATCGTTGTACTCCGTGATGTAGGTCTCAAGCAAACGTGACGACCCGCCGTCCCAGTGCTCATGAGCCTCCAGGAGTACCTGTCCGGCCTCTCTGGTGCGCACATGGGCTGCCAGGAAGTCGTTTACTGTGATGTCGTCCTCCTGCCACAGGAATACCTTCAGAGCAACCAAAGCCTCGGGATCAGCAGCATTGACCGGGATCAATGTCGTGCTCAGGGCCTGGTTCGGGTACGCATACTCGGTCATGCGAGGCCCCTTCGGGAAGGGCACGATGGACCACTCATCCGCCATGTTGGCCGGGATGATGTTGTTCGCCATCACGGCCGGGGTGATGTTGAAGTGCATTGCCGCCTGGCCGTTGATGAACAGGTTCCTGTTGTTCGTCGTGTTGGTCGAGTTGTTCAGAACACCCGTTGACCACCACTGGACGAACTGCTCGACAGCCTCGATGTAGGCGTCCTCGTCTGCCGAGTACACTATCTTGCCGTTCTCATCGACCTTCACGATGCTGGCGCCGTTGGACACTGCAAGGTCCCAGGCACGCAGGTCAGTCATACCCCACTGGTCGATCTCGCCGTCGCCATTCGTGTCTCTCGTTGCCTTGGCGGCTATGTCGCCGGCCATCTCCCATGTCCACTCGCCGTTGATGTACAGCTCGTAGAGATCCGGCAGTCCCTCTCTCTCGAACAGAGTCTTGTTGTAGCCGACGAACACGATGTCATTCGCATACCCGTACATCGGCCTCCACTCCACGTTCCCTATGCCCCAGAGCTTGCCCTTGAACTTGAACGCCTCTTCTGTTGTCTGCAGGTAGGGCGGCAGGGTCTCGAAGAACTGTGTAGGCAGGAAGTCCGATGCGGCCAGGACTGCGCCCTCAGACACGAGTTCGTAGAAACCGATCTTGTTCTGGACATGCCACAGGTCGTACTGCGACTCACCAGCCATCAGCCGAGCGAAGTTGGTCTGCGGGATCTCTCTGGTCTGCATCCATTCAATCTTGCAGTTGAACAGCCTCTCGGCTTCGGCGATCCTGTCGCGCACTGGGATGTAGTCGTTGAAGTAGTTCGCCATCCTCTCCGATGTCCACGAGATGATCGTCACTGTGTTTCCGCCGAGGTCGTAGCTGCCCAGGGGCTTCAGGCCATGATCGGTCAGAACGTCGGCCAGAGCCATGGATGAGGTCAAAACCAGGCAGGTCAATGTGAGAAACACTACCAACAGCTTTTTCATTTGGCACTAAACCTCCTCGTAATGTAATGTATCAGCCTTGGATCGCGAAACCGAACCCTCTTGATGAGTCGGTGTGTACGTCATCGACCACCTCCCCGACAGACCACCCATTGCCAGCTGTAAAGCGAGCTATCCGGCAGCTCCAGTCCGCAAGACCGGCTGTCCGACGTTTGCCGCCCGCAGGCCGAGCTACCCAATGATCCCGGTCCGCTCCACGCTCTCGACAAAGTAGCGCTGCATCAGTATGTATAGAACGAGAAGCGGCGTGATAAACAGGATCATGCCTGTGTTGTTCAGTAGAGAGATGTACTGTCCGGTAAAGAAGGCGCCTATAGAGTGCGCGTAATTGTGAGCGGCAATATCCAAACGGTGTGCGAGAAGATTGCCGCTGCGCATGAACATCAGCGTGAAGAAGTAGTCGTTGTACATCCAGACTGTTGCGAACAGGAACACTATCACCAGAGCAGGCTTGGCTCCCGGCAGCATCACCCGTAAGAACGTCTGCAATGGGTTGGCACCGTCGATGTACGCGGCCTCCTCCAGTTCTCTGGGCATCCCCTTGAAAAACTGCCTCATTATGAATATGAAGAGCCCGTTGTTAAAGCCGGTCCCGCTTATTCCCATCAGGATAAAAGGCCAGTAGCTACCCAAGAGATCTGTGCCAGGCTCCGGGATCAGGCCCCACGCTGTGAAGAACCGAAGGTTCAGGTAGAGCGGCAGTATTATGATCTGAGGAGGAACCACCAGCGTGAATATGACGAGGCCGAACAAGAGATTCGAACCCCAGAACCGAAAACGGGCGAAGCCGTAACCCACCAGCGTGCATGAGGCAAGCTGCAGCAGAGCGATGCCGACAGCGAACAGGGCGGTCCGAGGAAAGGCCTCCGTGTAGTGCATGTGGATGAACATGTTCCTGTAATTCTCGAGCGTGAAGCTTCGCGGGATCCACTTGACAGTCTGGTCATAGAGATCGCGCTCAAGCATGAACGACGACACGAGCTTGACGAGCACCGGCCTTAGTATGACGAAACAGATGCTCACGATCACTATCGCTCTCACAGCGCTTCCTAGGACGCTATACAGTCGCCGTCGGTTGGCTTTGATCACTTGCCACCTACTTCTCTCATCTCTCATCCATATACACGACCTTTCTCGAGATGAGTCCCGCTGTCAGCAACAAGAAGACCGTCACAACTGCGAAGTAGATCCAGCTCATCGCCATGCTGACCCCGTACCCCGCAGAACCGAACATATTCTCCTCTATGAACACGACCAGAGGATTGGTGGGGGTCGTGAAGAAATCCACGATGCTATAGACGATGTTCGTGACTATCAATGGCGACAGCAGCGGGAATGTAACCATCCAGAAACACTCCCATCCCGTCGCACCCTCAATCTTGGCCACCTCGTAGTGCGATGACGGTATCGACTGCAGACCCGCGAGGAAGATCAGTATCTGAACTCCCGAGGACCTGATTATGTCCGCAACCCTCAGCGCTCCCACTACGATGTACGTCAGTAGCTGTTCCGGGAGCTTCATGTACATGAGCAGCCCAAGCAACTGATCGCGGCCGACGAAAGTCATCTCGTCGACATCGACTATTCCCTCTTCGAGGAAGAGGGTGATGTAGTCGGCGGACTCCATGCGCAGAATGATGTCTGCTCCGAGGATGACCGGCAGGAAGAATATTACTCTGGCAACCGTCCTGCCCTTGAACCGCTGGTTAAGGAGTATCGCAGCGAAGAAGCTGAACACGAGTATCAGCGGAACGCCGCCGAACATCGAGCCCGCAGTCTCCAGCAGAAGCCTCGGGAAGTCTGCGTTGACGAACAGAGCGTTATGGTAGTTGGACAGCCCGGTGAATGTCAGTGAGTAACCCGTGCTGCCCAGCTCGAGTTTGGACAGGCTGAAGATCACAGACTGAAGGAACGGGTGCAGGAACATCAGCACAAAACCAAGCGTGAATGGGAGCGTGAAGAGATAACCACAGACCGCTTCTCTCCCCCTCAGGCTAAGACGAAACCTGCGTTTGGTGCTCATATCGCCTGTTCCTCCTCAAGTTCCTCCTCAAAGACTGCGAATCCCAGAGGACCTATCTTCTGCCCCTTCACAGTGACGGCGGAGTCACTGTAGTTCACGACCACGCTCGTGCCATCGTCAAAGCGGGTCTCATACACATTGTCTAAGAGCTTGCGGTGGTCGACGATCCTCTGGCTCTGCACCCTGCCGAGAACGGAGTTGGCTGTCGAATACAGTGTCGCAGCGTCTTCGAGCCACTCCTCGAACTCACCTGTATAGAGGTAGTCAAACGCTGAGCCCTTGAGGACACTGGAATCAGCGCAGTATCCGAGGAAATACGGGGCGGAGCCGGTTTCCAGCAACTTCAGCAAGTAGTGGTCGCGGTCAGGTGCGAAGTTCGCAGGATCTCCGGCGTAGTCGAAGTATCCGTGCAGGACCATTTGTGCGAACGGAACGGTCTCATCGATGATGTCCTGCCCTCCGCACGTCGTCGGGAGGTTCAGGATATCGTCTACGTACGGAAGCGCGTAGGCGTTTGCCCCGACGGCCAGCAGCCTCAATGAGTAGTCGTTCTTCGCCTCGGCAATCTGGGCCTCTACTATCGAGCGCGCCGCCTGTCGATCGATGGTGGCGCGGTGCCTGAAGTCGCTGTGAAGCTGGAACGCCAGATCGCCGAGTGCCAAGCCTGAGAACCCATAGCTCGTGTAATCCTTGAGGTACCGGCTCACCAGGTTATCCAGTCGAGACGGCGAAAGCACGTAAACGCTGTAGGGGTTTCTGTTCGCCGGATTTGCCCTCTGTGCATACACCATCGGATACAGTGCCTCCGTCCTGTTGAGGAAGCGGGAGGCGTCGCGCCATGGCCGGAACCCGCTGAAGAGATCGGCCCTGTGTATCATGACGAAATCTACAGAGGGATAGAACCGTCCTCCGATGCTGTCCATGTAATCCCGCAGTGCCAAGAGGTCTGACTTGCTGCCGAGAGCTTTCTCCAGCTTGACCCCTGTCGGATAGACGTGACTGATTCCATACCGCATCCAGCCTGAATAGACCATGCGGATGTCTTCGATCCCCTGCGCTGCGATTCTGGACACGATATCTTTCGCCTGTTTGTACGTAGTCAGGGGGACTATGGTCTCTCTCGGAACTCCAAGGACCGGCCTGAAATCGGTCACAGCGCCGACCAGCTCCACGTAGAGAGGAGTGCCGTCCTTGGGCGACAACCGGGTCATCCACCCGCGGCTGACGAGGTAATCTTGGTAGTACCTGGCCATTCCCTGGTATCCCGCATCTCCGCCGTACAGGAACGCATACCTGATCTGGATATCCCCTGTGTATATGTCCTCCTGATAGACGTTGATGGTGGTTCTGCCATAGACCCATTGTGCGGATTCCCTGTGAGTCGAGTCGACCTCACCCTGCAAACTGGTCGTGGCGTGTCCCAGCAGTCTGAACTGCGCACAGACTGTGTTGTATGACTCCCGCTTGCCGGCTATGTCGGCTGTGATCTGTGCAAGCGCATCGCCCGCCTCGATTATGCTCAGGAAGGCCTTCTCACCAGCCTTCAGCCCAAAGACAGGAAAACTGCACAGCTTAGAGTCGAGAGAAGCCGGCGGCGGGCTGAGAGCGTTGTCCCGTCCGTAGACTCTGCCGGCGTATGCGTTCAGGCCGGTCTTATTGTTGTTCAGGCGGATCAGCGCCCCTGAACCGTCCGGGACGAACATATATCCGTCTGCGGTGTTATCCGCCGCCCCGAAGTAGGGCAGGACATCTATAGTAACGAGGGGATAGGTTACCTTCTGACCTTCGGCATTGAGCACGTCCTTTGGATACCGGATCTCGGATGCAGGCACTCGCACCACGAGGTTGTCTCCATCCAGTGTGTACTCGATCGGCACGTGGAACACTACTATGTTCTGAATGCGCGGATCAAGGCCGAGCTGCACATAGCGATCTGAGACCGCGCTCGGATCCAGCTCGATGTCCTTCATCACCGCGACGATGTCCTCCAGGTCCCAAGCGAGCAGGTCTCGTTCTCTCTGCTTGAGCATGTAGAACTCCGTGCCGATGAATGGCGCCAGCGTGGACTCCTTGATGTCGTTCCTGTCTCTGAGGCCGCTCGTGTTCAGCACCATGTGGTCGATCATAACTTCGGTCAGCGTCCGCTGGTCGCGGTCCTTCAGAGTGGTGGCCGGCGACGTAAGGCTGTACCCGGCGATCGACGCGCCTTCCCCTGTCGACTTCTCCAGAGTGAGCAAGATGTAGAAGCCTTCGATGGTCCGCCTCATTCTGCTGTCTGTGATCTTCGCCAAGACCTCGTTTTCGAACGTGTCCTTACTCATGAACAGAGGAAGGAAATCGCGGTCGGCCCACTGCCTTCCTACGATGTAGCGGACTCGGACGCCGTTCTCAATCGGCTCTATCTCGAACTGGTTATGTGCAACGCTGGAGACGAAGCTGTCAACCGTCCTAACGACATCTCCAGGCTCGAAATAGGTCAGCCTGAACTGGGCGCCCAGCGCCAATTTGCCGTCGCCTCGAGCGATCTTCTCAACCTTGTCTCGATCGGGCGGGTTGGAGTACCATGTGTCGCCCGACCGCTTGTCCGTGACTGCTATTTCAGCAGTATCTGAGTTGATATGCAGAATGAGATACTCATTCTCAGCGACTGCGTCAAAGCCACGCGGCACTTGGGCTGTCGCGGGGCTGCACAGACAGAACGAGGTGAAAACCACGGCGACTGCTGTCATCAGCAGGGCTATACGAGTTAGGGATCTGTCCGTTTTCACTTGAGCTCCCCCCACTACAGCCTCAACGAATACTCACGGTAGATCTCTCTGAAGAACCCAATGAACTGCAGGAACATATCTGCGAACAGCAGTGCTATGAACAGCGCCACGGCGATTCCTACCACGATCAGCAGAGACACCGCTGCGGCCTGTCCGGTGCTGTACTCATGGATCACCATTGTGCTGAAGAACAGCAATGCGGCTGACCAGATGATCGCCACTGTCGTAAAGAGCCAGTAGTATGGCGCCTCGTTCAGCGTCATGACGTTGGACGCAGCCGTAAGCGGCAGGACTATCAGAATGAACGGGACGAGTGAGTAGGTGGACGCGATGAAGATGTCCCTGAAGTTGCCCTTGCCGCCCATCAGGGTGGTCAGCGACCAGTTGATGCCGCACCACAGCATGAACGGCGACACGACGCTGAACACCTCGGCTATGATGTTCAGCCACCTAGGGTTCCTTGTGTTGAACGGGAACCCGGTGTACTGATACATAACCAGGTAGGTGATGACCTCGAGGATGAGCAGCGTGACAGCGGTCGGCACATTTCCGCGCTTCTCATGTTTGAGGTCCCAAAAGCCGTCGAACGGGTCGACAATGACGTGGAACGCGAACTGCAGCCCTCTGAGCACTCGCTTCACATTGATGACCAGGCTGCGCCTCTGCATCTCTTCCCACTGTCTCACTTCGGTGTAGGTAGCCGCTATCTGCGCCTTTGCTTCGGCGACGCTTCCCTCGGTCACCTTCTTAGTGGCAAACAGGGCATAGAGAATGATGACCGCGACTGCGAGCAGAATCCATCCGAAATACTGCTCTATTCGCTCTTTCCTGTAGAACTCCAGCGCTTCGGAGTATCCTTGCCTATCGCCCGCGAGCCGGAAGTCCCTCATGGCGTCCGCATACCTGCCCTGCATGAACGCAGCTCTTCCAGTTCCGGAGTACGCCATGTCGAAGTTCGCATTGACTGCGAGGACTTCTTTCCACAGCTCTGTGGCTTCGTCAAACCTCCCGCTGTGGTAGGCGCCTATAGCGCCGTGAATGAGTTCCTGGTAGTGCGTAGGAGCGAACACGGTGACGTTGTTCTTCATCGCGTCCAGCACCAGCATGTGCCCATCGACTTCCGCGAGGGCAACGGGCGTGTGGAAAGTGCCCAAGCGGTCTCCGAGTGCGCCGAACACGTAGAGCAGGTGGCCATCGGCTTCGTATGTGAAGATTCTGCCCCGCTCTCTATCGAGGACGCTGTAGATATCGAGGTCGCGAGCGAGCACGTCTACGAAGTACGATGGCGGGCTTGCGTAGTAGTCGCCGATCGGCTTCAGGTGCTTGAGCCTGCGCAGGACGTCTTGGCCGGCTGCGTTCAGCCTCCTAATCCGTTCCTCTTCCTTGATCTGACCGCCCACAGCCGTCGCGTAGATGAACCCGCGGTCGTCGACGCAGAGGTTGCTGTGCTCGACCGGCAGGAACAAGGCCATGCGCTCGCGCTGAGCCGCCGTCCCTATCCTCATCCAGATGTAGTCAACGATGCTCGGGGCTACTCTTGGAGCTCCCTTGAACCCCAGAAACACTCCCTTGTCATCGAACTCCAGGATTCCATCGTACACTCCAAGCGATATCACGAAGAGCGAGCCGTATTGGTCTACGGTGAGCTTCTCAGGTCTGAACCGGAAGTCCTTTGTGAAGTACTCGGGCTTGTCGACTGCGGGTGAGCCGATGATCCGTATAAGCGTCAAATCCGCATCGAGCACGACGATTCTGTTGTTGTCCCGATCTGCGATATAGATAGTGCCGTTCTCTGAGACGTGGATGCCTCGAGGGTTGTTGAACCGTTCGGCTTTGGCTCCGTTGGTGAATCCGCGGATCTCCCTGATCAGCTCGAAGCGCTGATTCACATGGACTATCCGGTGGTTGCCCGAGTCGACGATGTAGATATCTCCGCTCTTGGTCGCGAAGATGTCCTGAGGCGCTTTCAGCGCACCTACGCCTATGTCGTTTCCGGATATGGCTCGAACCGGAACATAGGCTTGAGGCGCGGGGATCTGCACGCCCCAGTAGTCATACGTGTAGCTCGCATACGGCACCATCTGCGCTGAAGCGGGCACTGCAACGAGCGCCGCAACCAGGAGGAACAACGCCAGTCTAGCCATAGGCCTCAAGTGCCTTCACCCCGTCATATTTCAGCTGCACTGAATCAGTTCGCCATCCCCGACGTACCCATGGTCTGAATGATCTTGCTCTGGTTGTAGATGAACACCGATATCGGCAAGATCATCATGATCACAGTAACCGCGGCGCCCACGCCTTGCCGTGCGACGCCTCCCTGGACAATCTGGTTGAGGGCGTGCGGCAAGGTCTTCAACTGCTCTGAATAGATGAAGTTGCCGCCCGTAGTGCCCCACAGCGCCTGGAACAGCAGTATAATCATCGTGAGCCATGCGGGCCTGACAATGGGCATGACAACGCTCCAGTAGGTTCGGAACTCACTTGCGCCGTCGATCCGAGCCGCTTCCAGCAGCGAGTCATCGACCATGGCATCGATGAACTTCTTCATCAGGTAGAGGCCAAGTGTCGACCCCCATGCGGGTACGATTACGGATGCGTATGTGTCTATCCATCCCAGTTTGGCGATGATGATGTAGTTCGGTATCGCAGTAACCTCGCTGGCGAACATCAGCGACAGGACGACCATCCCCATGAACAAATTCGCGCCTATGAACTTGCGTGTTGAGAGGATGAACGCCGCCATAGACGCTGCGAGGACGTTTCCGACAGTTCCAAGGGCGACGATTATCAGCGAGTTGAGGAAGTACCTCGTCATCGGGACCCAGGACTGCGCCATCAACCCGAACAGGTCTTGGAAGTTGGCCAGAGTCGGGTGCCTCACGATCAGCGTGGGCGGAAACAGGAAGAGCTCACTCAGCGGCTTGAACGCATTGCTGATTGCGAACACGATAGGGAGCGCAGTGAACGAAGCTGCGAGAAACAGGAAGAAGAACGCTGCAGCATCGCCGCCGACTGAACGGGCCAGTTTCTTTTCGCGGATACTCAAGCTCAGTGCCATCCGTGCCACCCCCTATCGCCCAACCCGGTCGAGGAGTTTCTGTACCAGCCTCTGAGAGACCACCATTGCGAAGAAGAGAACGACTGCAATCGAACACGCGTAACCCATGTCGAACCTAACGGTCCCGTAGTCCTGCAAGTGCTGCATGATGGTGTGTGCCGAGTAGTCCGTGGTCAGCGGTTCCCCTACAAGCTGCGTTATCTGGGACGCCGCAGTGAACGAGCCTGTGATCGACATGATGGCGCCGAACATCAGGTGCCCTTTCATCTGGGGCAGCGTCAGGTACCAGAGCTCCTGCCACCGGTTCTTTATGCCGTCTATGGCACCGGACTCAAACAGCCTCGGGTCCAGCCCCTGCAACCCAGCTATGAACACCAGAAAGCTCGTGCCGAGGCTCATCCACAGCACCACAACTATGACTATGGGCATTATGTAGGTCGGTTCAAGCAGCCACTGAATGGGCTGGTGGATGATCCCGAGGTCGATCAGCAACCCATTCAGCAACCCATAGGTGTCGCCGCTGAATATGAGTGTCCACACCATGAAGGCGTTTCCTGAGATCGACGGCGCGTAGAACAGCAGGGCGAGCACGGCTCTGACCTTGGGCTTGAGATCGTTGATGAACCACGCCAGGATAAAACACAGCAGGTAGCTCAGAGGCCCGGTGATAGAGGCATAGAGCAGGGTATTCCTGACGGCGATCAGGAACACGTCGTCCTCCAGGAACAGCCGGACGTAGTTGTGGATGCCGACCCATCTCGCAGGCTGCAGCATGTTGAAGTACGTGAAGCTCAGGAAGATCGACATCAGGACCGGCACGACCGTAAACACAGTGAAGATGATGCCGAATGGAGCGAGAAAGAGATAGCACTCTCGATCGCGCCAGATCTGCTTCAGCACGCTCGAGAGCCGGCCCCTCACTGGGCTGCGCGCCGGTTGTGTTGTCGGTGTGGTCGCGACTGCGGTGTCAGAACGCAATAGCGCTCCCCCCTCACCTATCGCCTGAGAATACCAAGAACAGGGCCTACTTCCTGGGAATGTGGGTGAACTTGTCCCAGAACGCATCTACCCACTGCTCGGGAACGTCCTCGAGCCTGGTTTCAAGGCCGAACTCCTTGCGCTTGGTCTTGAGCTCGTAGTTGATCTGCTCGTTGTACGTCATCAGCGTCTCTCGAACCGGTCTGTGATCCAGCACCACTGCCCTGAACGCCCAGTTGTACATTCTGGTGTAGTAGTAGCTTCCGGGGACCTCCTGAGTCCCTTCGATCCACTGCCACTGAGCCATGATGGTTTGCTGCTCCTCGACGGTCCAAGGGAGCTTCTTGAAGGCTTCCAGGTTCGAGGTTGGATATCTAGCCGAGGGACCCATCAAGCTCTCCAGTTCGAGTCCGAACCTCACCTGCGTGTCTTCCCTGGTGAGCCACTTGAGGAATTCCCAGGCCTCTTGCTTCTTCTTCGACTGCGAAGATATGCCCACTGCAGGGCCGCCCATTCCGGCCTGCGTCAGAGACGCTCCAGACGGCGACGAGGCCACAGTCCTGTTGATCGTCCCGTCGGGCTGCCGAGTCCCGGGAACCAGCGTGAATCCCCACTCCCCTCTCAGCTCGGGAGCGAACACCTGCAAACGGTTGTACAGACCCCAGTCTTCGATCACGATGGGCATTTCTCCGAGGCGGAATCTGTTCTCAGCGTTATACGTGAGGAGCAATCCATAGAGGCTGAAGAGCTCGGTCAGCTCGCGGAAGGTCTGGACAGCCGTCTCCGAGTCGAGGTTCGTCTCAACGCCGTCGGGCTTGAACGTGACTTCCCCTCGCTGATAGAGCCTGGTCTGGAATATGCCCGGCCCAATGCCGATGAGCATCTTGTTCCTCTGAAGGACCGGCAGTATGCGATAGAGATCATCCCACGTCTCGGGAACCTCGAGCCCGAGTTCAGCCAGGATGTCCTTTCTGTAGAACATCAGAGGGAACGACTGCATCTGCGGCAGGGCAAAGACTTTGTCCCTAAACGTGAAGGGCACGAACGCGCACTTCATGAACCTCTGGGCGACCTCAGGGAAGTCCTCGAACTCGGCGAGGTTCATCAAGCCGCCGCGCATTCCGAAGTTGATCGGGTCAGGCACGTTCAAACCAAGCGCCACGTCCGGTCCAGTCCCGGCTGTCGCAGCCCTGATGAACAGCTGATCTATGTTGGGAACCAGCTGGAGCACCACAGGGATGCCCGTCTCGGCCACAAAGGTGTCGTCGATCATCTGTTTCAGAATCTGGGCCTGGTCTCTGCCCGCGCCGATCCAGACTTTCAGCGGTTCCTTTTCCTTCGCCAGTTCCGCTGAGATTCCCATGTCGCCGATCAAGTCGTATCTTCGCGTGAAGGATGCGATGAGAGACCTCACCTCGTGGACCAGAGTCTGCCATATGGTCGGAGTAGGCCTCGGCAGCTTCTGCTCTACTGAGGCGATGAAGATCTGGTCTATCTGCAGCGCTTGCTCTCTTGTCTGATACACCCAGGTTCCGAGAGTGCCGAGGTTGTCGCGGTAGTCCAGGAGCACCCTTGGTATCAAATCCGGGTCATCCGCCATCCGGCGGAGCAGCCGGGCTACTCTACTGATGATCTCAGAGTGACCGCCTTCCATTCCGGTGATCCGCGAGTACTCTGCGACCAGGTCCTCCAACACGCCGGCCTCAACGCGCATGCGTTCGATGACTTCAGGGATCCTCCTGTGCAACTCGTAGCTTCTGAACGGGTCAGGATTCCCGGACGTGATCATGATTATCCGCCGGAAGATGGTGTTCAGCTCATAGAGGCTGTCCTCCAGAGTCCCCAGTATGTTGCCCATGTCTCCCAGCACGACTTCGAGCCTGAGTTCATGAGTGCCCTTTGTCAGGTAGAAGAGATAAGGCTCGCCAGTGGCCTCTTCTCCCAGCACATGCATCTGGTATCTGACTGAGTACGGGAATCTGAGTCTGGCCGCCTCCTCAAACGGCACCTTGCCGTCGATCATCAGCTTCCTGCTGCTGAACGCTCCAACTCTCACGGCCTGCTTCGCCTTGAGCGCTATCTTGTACAGGCCGTCATCGGGCACGGTGAAGACCCAGGAAATCCACTGCCCCGGCGAGGTCCAGCGGTGGCCGCCGATTGTGTTCAGCCTGATCTCTGCCGGGTGATACGGCTCGACTGTGGGATCGCCGAGGTCGGCAATGGGAAATAGCGTGGAATCCGATCTGTGCTGAGCGTCCTGCCCCTGGAGCCTGATGAGCTTGTCTTTGGTCGGCTCATACCCGTTTGCCTTGTAGCTCTCAACTACCTCAGCATACGGAGCCGGCCTCTCTGCCTGATAGACCTTGAGGTAGGCGATTGCCATCGGCTCTGTCCTCGAGGTCAGCCGGATAGTGTTCACGCCTTCGTGGAAGTAGAACAGATACGGTTCTCCAGAATAGCCGTAGGCATCAGTCAGAGGAACCTCGAGCCACATGGGCTTCTCGATCTGAGGCGAGCGTATCTCATTGCCCATTGAGTCTTTTCGAGGAGGGCCTTCATCTCCCCAGACGCGAGTGAACCGCAGGGACCTAGCGCCTGCGAATGGCCTTTGTCCGTTTATCCAGAGCTCGCGCTCGAGCGTCATTCCACGGCCCGGAAGCGGGTAATACCTGACTGCGATGTTGTAGAGACCCGGTTGGTCGATGTAGACTTCCCATTCGATGAATCCGGTCTCAGTCGTGCCGACAGCTGCGCCCTCGTATCCGCCCAGCCCCTCAAGCACCTGGATGTCCATGTCGGTGAAGGAATAGCCGGTGCCCGGAATCAGCACGCTGGTCTGCGGCCTGGCGGCACCTTCGTGCTGCCTCAGGTAGTCCTGGTAGCCGATTTCGCGAACGTACGCGGTGAGATCGTCTATGCTTGCGATCGTGTCGTCCGGGTAGGCAGGGCGGGCGTCAGGATGGTCGTCGGGACCGGCGGTGCCGGCGGCCTGAGCGGCGGTCGTTTCTGCCGCTCCCGCGACCGCAGCCGATCCATCCCCAATCCCAGAGAGGATCGGCCCCAATGCAAAGACAGATATGGTCACCAAGGAACAGGCTGAGGCAATCAGGAGCAATCTGAGTGCTCTGTTCCCCACGAAACCACCCCGCTCTTACGTCATCTAGAAGCTCACGAGGTCGCGTATATTCACGGGAAGCCCTGTCCTTATCGATTTGTTGGCAGCTATCCCGGTGAGCACGGACATTGCGCCATCTATGTGCGAGGCAGCTCTCTTGAAACGGTCAGGCGGCGGCGTGCCGAACAGATCCTCCAAGAGCCTTGGATCCCCTCCGCCGTGGCCTCCTTTGGCCTCTTCGACCTTGACTGAATAGGGCTGTCCGAACATTGGAAAGACTGTGATATCCTTTGTTCTGACCGTACCCTCTGCGGCTGGAACATCGCCTGCGTTTATATAAGAAGCTTCGCACACATTCACCTGAATCCTGCCTTTGGTACCGTTGAAGGCGATCCGGTACCCTTCCCAAGGAAGGTAGGCATTGAGCGAGTAAGTCATCATCGCCCGGTTCTCGTACCGGACCATAACGGCCATTGTATCTTCGATGCTAATCCCGTCGCCAAACACGCTCTGGTCGCGGAGGTAACCGTCCTCCGCTTCGGCGTCAAGATACAGCTTCGACAACTGCGGGTGCCGCTCCATGTGGAGGGCGAATGGATCGTCCTTTGCGTTTTCGCTGCCATGAGCTCTGTAGTAGAACTTGGTTATTCCGCGCTTCTCCGCGTTCTCCCTTCCGTAGAACATGAGGTCTCCCATGGCAAATACTGTGACTGGTCTGGTTCCAAGCCAGAAGTTGACTAGATCGAAGTGGTGCGTCGCCTTGTGAACGAGCAGTCCTCCGCTGTTGCGCTTGTCTCTGTGCCATCTGCGGAAATAGTCTGCTCCGTGGGTCGTGTTCAGCAGCCACTCGAAGTGAACGGAATTGATGTCGCCGATCGTTCCATCCATGATGAGTTCGCGGATCTTCGTGTTGTACGGAGCGTAGCGGTAATTGAACGTGACGCGCAGCTTTCTCCCGGTCGACTTCACAGCGTCCAGAATAGCCTGACATCTGACTTCGTCGATCGTCATCGGCTTCTCAGTGATGACATCGCATCCCAACTGCATCGCACCTATTATGTACCTGTCGTGCGTGCGGTCGATCGAAGTAACTATGACAATATCCGGCTTCGACTCCTCGATCATTCGGTTGAAGTCCCACGCCTTGTAGGTCTTCACCGGCTCGTGTCCGAACTGCCCGGAGATGATGCTGTTTGCATAGTCCATTCTTGTCTGGTTGACATCGCAGAAGGCTACCAGCTTGGCTCTATCTCTGTATGTGTCTGCGAGCGCCTGGTAGTAGAATCGAGACCTTCCGCCCAGCCCAACTATTGCGTATCTTTTGACATCTGTTTCAGACATTGCAGTTCCTCCCTGCTCCGGTCACTTTCTATTGTAAGGCACCGAAAGGGCAGGCGTCTCTTCGGTTCTTGCCACAAACGTTCGCAGTCAACATTTTTTGCGTACGGAAGGTGGCTGCCTCGCTCGCCGGTGGCGGAGGGCTCACCCAGCGCGCCTGTATGTATGCGGCCGGCCAGTCTGTGCCTGCACGACGGGCGGTTCACCAAGTTCCCGGCCGCACGGCGGGCAGCGCCGCTTCCGCTTCCCATATCGATCTATCTTGTGCTAGGATATCTGTGAAAGGGGACGTCTGGTATGCCTGTGGGGACATCTGGTATGCAGGTGTATGAATACGTATTCAGGATCGAGAGAAAGAAGCAGACTGAACCATACACCATGGCTCAGAAGCACTTCCACGGTCACTACGAGATCTACTACCTGGTATCAGGAGAGAGGATCTACCTCCTCGAAGACCGCATCTGCCATGTCCACCAGGGCGACTTGGTACTCATACCGAAGCGCAGCATCCATATGACCACTGATGCGGGAACCGACTCGCACGAGAGGTACGTGGTCTACTTCAAGGAAGAGTTCCTCCACGACATCCTGCCGCAGGCCAAGGTAGCGGCACTGACGAGGCACCTCAGCGGCGACGCAAAGGTCGTGAGCCTCAGGGCTTCAGACCAGGACTTCGTCGAGAGGCTGCTGGCAAAGATGCTGTACGAGGAACAGAGTCCTCTGAATCACAGGAAACTGTACCAGAAGCTCCTCCTTGCCGAGCTGTTGATATTCATCGACCGTCTCGAAATCCCGCGCCAGAGAGAAAACCTCGGCGATCTCAGCTCCGTGCATGGCAAGGCCCACAGGATCGCCCGGTTCATCCGCGAAAACTACAACAGGCCTCTATCTCTGGCTTCCATCTCAGAGCAGTTCTACATCAGTCCGTGGTACCTCAGCAGGATCTTCAGGCAAGCCACAGGAATGAGACTGATGGAATACCTCAATAACGTGCGAATCAAGGAAGCTCAAAGCCTCCTCAGAGACTCGCTCATGACAGTGACCGAGATTGCTGCGCACGTGGGGTATGGCAGTCAAACGCACTTCGGCAGAATCTTCAGGCGGATCATGGGCACTTCCCCTCTGGAGTACCGCAAGCAGAGCAGGAGGACCGGATAGCTAAGCAATCACTCCGCCCACTCGAAATTGTACTCGACTATCCTACCTCGCCAATATGGGCTTCGTCCTTCCTGCAGAATCCACGCAATCTCTCCGCTGGTCGGGACGAGCATTCCTCCGTGCGATTCATACTGGCTCCATGTCCCTTTCCACGGAGTCGGCACTATCTTCCCGCTCACCTCGCGGCCTCTGGCCTCGGCGTATACTGACTCGATCAAGTCATCTTCGCCAAACGTGAACAGCATAGTGACTCGGGTGCCTCCGTCCTCGAGTGTAACCCTCGCGGACGAGTTATCAACCGCCTCCCAACGGACGCCTTGGCTGGGAAGCAGAGCTGTCGGGTAGCATGGGGCCTCTGCTAGGTACCGGTACAGCTCTCCCTCTGCCGCCTCCGGCGTGCCACGCATCTCCATGACCGGCAAGGCCCCCAGAAGTCGGCCTCGGAGGATTCCTTCACCTCCGACGTATGCGTCGTGGACATGAACCGGTATACCCATCATGCTAATGCGTGCATCCCAGACGAAACCTGGCCGCTGGGTCACAACATCCACGGTGGCTGTGAACGGACTCCACGCATCGCTGCCGAGCTTGTTGTTGAACGTGCCTTCCTGCTTGATGTGAACAGCCGCTATCATGTTCTGCCCCGCCTTGAGCACCTTGCGGAAGTACCGCTGAACAGGTGCAGGCAGATCCTCGAGCTCTTCTGGGTCATAAACCTTGACCGAAGGAGGCACCTGCTTGGCCCTCAAAGACTCCGCCAGCTCACGTGTCTCAGCCCGCCAACGGCTCGACCCGTATGCCCACGTGACTAGAACCGCAGCTGCAAGAATAGCGATGATCAGTAGAACGATCTTCCACCACACTGGCCCTACCTGCTCCTTCCCAAAAAAGACGGGGTGGCGACCACCCCTACTTGTATGCCCAGAACAGGCCCACACCTATTCGATCTCAGGCCTTGTGTGCAGCCGCGGCTTTCTTGGTTGCCTCTTCTCTGTCCTTCGCCTGCTCTTCCACTGATCTGACCTTGAGCCGAGCTGCGCCCTTGTAGCCCTCCTTTGTGGGGATCAGGTTGCCGGACGCAAGTCTCTTCTTGGCTTCAGCTATCGCATCCTTGTACTGGGGCAGCCATTGTTCCTGGGCGACCAGCATCTCGTCGACAAGCTGCCAGATCTCAGGCGGGTTGCAGACGGCGCCTACCAGCGGGTCCATCATCATGGCCTGTCGAAGCAGCAAGTCGTCGCCCTCCACAGCCGCCTTGACCGCCATGCGCTGGACGGAAATGCTCGCGTTGCATACGGCGGCGCATCCAAGCGGAAGATCGCCGATCCGTGGGATCGAGACCCCGTTTGCATCGACGTATCCGGGCACCTCTACTATGGCGTCTTCGGGAAGGTTGGTGATGCATCCGTTGTTGACGACATTGAAATGTCCCCTGTACACCCTGCCGATCTCGAGTCCCTCCAAGATGAACGACCCATGCTCCAAGCCCCTTAGTTCGGACCGAAACTCCATAGGCGGCTGCTCCATCCAGTTGGGGAAGTCAGTCTCAAACCAGTTCCTTCCCTCAATGCAGACCCTGAGGTAGCCGCCTGTCTCGCCGTTGATCCAGGATCCCAGGTGGATCCAGTTCATTATGTCTTCAGGCCGCTTTCTGTACCACGGCACGTACTCGCTCAGATGTCCGTTCGATTCAGTGCTGAAGTACCCGAACCGGCGCAGCATGTCTATGCGGACCTTCTCGGTCTTGCTGTGCACCGGGTGCTTCTCGAAGGCCTCGAGGAGCTTGCCGGTCATATCTTGCCCCTTGTGCTTGAGCTGTATGTACCAAGTCTGGTGGTTGATGCCTGCACAGATGAAGTCCAGTTCCTTCGGATCAAGACCCAGAACTTCGGCGATCAGGCGGTGCCCATGTTGCACGCCATGGCAGAGCCCGATGGTATTGACCCCGCCGTAGTGGTTTGCTGCCCACGTCATCATTGCGTTGGGGTTGGAGTAATTCAGCAGCAGGCAGTTGGGCTCGGCCACTTCCCTGATATCCTTGCAGAAGTCCAGAATGACCGGTATGCCTCTCTGTCCGTACATGATGCCGCCGGCGCAGAGCGTGTCCCCAACGCACTGGTCAACGCCGTATTTGAGCGGAATGTCGATGTCCAGCTGAAACGCGTCCAGGCCGCCAACTCTCACCAGGTTGAAGACATACCTGGCGTCAGACAGGGCTTCTCTGCGGTCGAGGGTGGAGTGTATCCGGATGTTGAGACCATTGGCATCGATGTCCCTTTGGCAGAGCTTCGTGACCATGTCCAGGTTTCTCTCGTTGATGTCAGTAAACGCTACCCTGATGTCACGAAACTCAGGCACTGACAGGATGTCCCGGAGAAGCTGTCTAGTGAAACCAATGCTCCCAGCGCCTATGAACGCGATCTTGAATGACATATGCTCGCCTCCCGAATAGTGGACCTCAGTCGATATGCATGCCGCGGGCAAACGATAAGGCCAGACGATAAAGCCCGGCCGATGGACACACCAGGTTCGGCGGGCGATGTGGCCCGGCCTCTAGGCACGCCAGGTGTGCTCGAGAACCCGCCGCCAGTTGGTATTCGTGATCTTGTTTAGCGATTCCTCTCCATATCCACGCTTCCGCAAGGCCTCGATCAGCCTGGGCAGGCCGGTTACGTCGCCGATGGCCGCGGGGATTCTCGTGCCGTCGAAGTCAGACCCCAGGCCCACTCGATCAATCCCCAGCCTTTCGACGAGGTAGTCTATGTGGCGGATCAAGGGATCCAGAGTGTCGCGGTCCTCATCGCCCTCTTCAGACAGGAAGCTCACAGAGAAGTTGACGCCTACCATCCCGTCCGATTCTCTGATCGCATCCAGCTGCTTGTCAGTCAGGTTGCGGGGGACCGGACATAGCGCATGCACGCAGCTGTGGGTCGCCACGATGGGCGCTTCTGTGATCCGCGCCACATCCCAGAAGCCCTTTTCGTTGAGGTGCGAGACATCGATCATTATGCCTAGCTGGTTGCAGGCACGCACAAGCGCCTTGCCTGCATCAGTCAGTCCTGGGCCGATGTCAGGTGAGTGGCCGCGGAGGAACGGGACGCCTTGCCCAAAGACGTTCGGGCGGCTCCAGACGATGCCAAGCGAGCGGAGGCCGGCCTTGTAGAAGACCTCGAGTGAGTCCAGATTAGCGTCGATCGGTTCTGCTCCCTCGAAGTGAAGGATAGCTGCGAGCACATCACTCTCGAGGCATGCATCTAGTTCACCCACAGTGCGCACGACCTTGACCTGACCGGCTGACGCTGCCTCGAGCCTGAACAGTCCGGCCACCATCGCCGTAGCAGCCTGAAGCGCATAGGACGGGTCGACCGGATCTGCGAGCGGCGGGCGACTGGGCTTCCCCGTTTCGGTCCCGCGAGCGGGATCTTGTGCGGCGTCAGTGCTGCGACCCGCATCAATCGCAGTTTTGGTGCCGCGATCAGCATCGGGAGTGGGTACAGGCTTGGATTCTGCACCAGTTCGCGGAGCACTTACGAACACTGAGAAGAAGCTCGCACCGAGTCCGCCTTTGCGTGCTCTCGGTAAATCGATGTGCCGCTCTGTATGACGAACAAAGAAATCCTGCACGCTCTCTGGTGTAAACGGGGCCAGATGACCCAGCGAGTCATTGTGGCCGTCTATAATGGGCAGTCTCATACTCGGGTTCCCTCCACGGTTTGAAACTCCGGCCCGGCTCAAGATCTTGAGGCGAATGGCCGACACTACTCTACTAGCATACCGCACCCAAAACAGAAGGGCTAGATAGAGATCTTACAGAGGACTTGGCGCCCTCATGTCGAAGTACCTAGGCGGTTGGCTAACATGTTCACTGAAACAGCATCGCACATCACGAGGCGCTGTTGCCGTAAGGAGTAGCTGCTGTGAAGAGACCGCAGAGGCCGCAGAGACCAAACGTTGTTGTGTTCTTCACCGATCAGCAGAGGTGGGACACTACAGGTGTCCATGGCAATCCACTCGACTTGACTCCGAACTTCGACCGGATGGTCAGCTTCGGCACACACGTGTACAGCATGTTTACCTGTCAGCCTGTGTGCGCTCCGGCTCGAGCCAGTCTGCAGACAGGGCTGTACGCGACGAATACAGGTGTGTATAGAAACGGTATAGCTCTGCGAAAGGACGCCAAGACTCTGGCCCACTACGTCAAAGAAGCGGGATACCGCACCGGGTACATCGGGAAATGGCACCTCGCCAGTGACGATCCAGTCAGTGAGGACCAGCGAGGCGGGTATGACTACTGGCTCGGTGCCAATCTGCTGGAGTTCGTCTCAGAGCCTTACCGAGCCATCCTCTACGACAACGAGAACAAGCCGGTCCGCTTGCCTGGATACAGAGTTGATGCCCTGACCGATGCAGCAATCAGGTTCATCAATGCGAACAAGGATCAACCGTTCTTCCTGTTCGTGTCCTATCTCGAGCCGCATCACCAGAACCACGTCGATGACTATCCACCGCCCATCGGGTACAGGGAACGGTACACGGGCAGGTGGATGCCGCCGGACCTTGCGGCTTTGGGCGGCAGCTCAGGCCAGCATCTGGGGGGCTACTTCGGCCTCGTCAAGCGACTGGACGAAGCATTGGGCAGGATTCTGGACGCACTCAAGAGCTTGGCCTTGGATAGCAACACTATTGTCATGTATACTTCTGATCATGGGTGTCACTTCAAGACGCGAAACGAGGAATACAAGCGATCTTGCCATGAAAGCTCGATCCGTGTCCCGACCGGGTTCATCGGACCGGGTTTCAACGGCGGAGGACGGTTGCAGGAACTCGTCAGTCTCGTGGACCTGCCGCCGACACTTCTCGACGCAGTGGGGATACCGGTGCCGGAGCATATGGACGGACGATCGATCATGCCTCTCATCAGGCAGGAGAACGTGGAATGGCCTGAGGAAGTGTTTGTGCAGATCAGTGAGTCTCAGGTTGGCAGGGCTGTGCGCACGAAGCGGTGGAAGTACGGCGTCGTTGCCAAGGGCCTGTCAGGCTGGACACACAGCTGTTCCAGGCAATACCATGAGGAGTACCTTTACGACCTCGAGTCTGACCCGTACGAGCTTAGGAACCTGATCGGCTATGACTCTCATCAGAAGGTGGCTGCGGTAATGCGTGAGCGCCTGTTGCGCCGGATGCGCGAGGCAGGAGAGGATGAGCCAGAGATAATCTTGGCTGAGCCCGTGAAGTGTCCGCAGCGACTAGTCTCTGACGATGAGGCATATGAGTGAGTGCCGGCTGCGGCCGCATCCAAGTAGAGGACCGCGCTAGGAAAAAGGACGGTGGGTGCAGATGAAACCGCGTGACATAGTCATCGCGCAGATTAAGCATGAAGAGACCTTTCCCGTACCCTATACGATTCCATGGGAGGAAAGCGTCGCTCAGCGCCTGGACGAGTACTACGGCGGCAAGGACTGGCGCAGAAAGATCCAGCAGTTCATGGTATCGTACTTCAACGTGGATACGATCCAAGAAAGACCCATAGACGACACTTTCGGCCGAGACGTCTTCGGCTCGATCTGGCGCAGGGACCGCCGGCCCTGGCATCTCGAGAGGCCTGTGCTGCAGGAGCGATCCTTCGACAACTATGAATTCCCGACCTTGGAACGCTTCACCGGCCCAATAGCCCCGGGCAAGGCTGACGCCATACGCCTGATCAACGCCGACCGAGACTACTTCCACATCATCAACATGGGATGGGGCATCTTCGAGCAGACTTGGCGCATCCGCGGCTTTGAGAACGCCCTGATCGACGCAATCGAAGACCCTGATTTCTACCAGGAACTCGTGAACCGCATCGCTGACCTGTATGTCGATATAGTCAGATTCTGCGCGGACGTGCCTGCTGACGCCTTCTTCTTCGGAGATGATTGGGGTGATCAGCGAGGTATCATCCTGGGTCCAGACCGCTGGCGCCGCTTCATCAAGCCCGCCTGGGCAAGAGTCTACGAAGAGGTACATCGCCAGGGCAAGATAGTGATATCGCACTCCTGCGGCAGCGTTGCCGACATCATGGGAGACGCAATCGAAATCGGTCTGGACGTGCTAGAAAGCGTCCAGCCAGAGGCTGCAGGGATGAACCCGTATGAGCTGAAAGCCCGCTGGGGCGACAAGATCACGTTCTGGGGGTGCCTGGGCAGCCAGAGCACCATCCCATTCGGAACTCCGGATGAAGTCAGGACGGAAGTCCGAAGGCTGCTGCGGGAGATGGGAAGAGGCGGCGGGTACATCTTTGCACCGGCGAAGCCTCTCCAACCCGAAACCCCGGTGGAGAACGCTGTCGCCATCATCGAGACGGTGACTCGCCAGGAGTGAGTGACCAGCCCATGCCGGGCAGTGTATGTGTCCGATAGCATGTTCGCCAACACAACGAAGTCATAGCGAAATGGAGGTAGCGGCATGAGATCAAGAAGTGATAGGTCACAGTTTAGGTCGCAGTCCTGGTGGGTCTGCGCATGTGCCATGGCAGCGTTGCTGCTGGCGTTGACTGCTGCGGGTCTCGCGGGAGAGTCAGAGGCCGTGGTGCTGGTGGACTTCGAACGGTTCGCAGATGATGACGAACTTCGCGCAGCGGCGCCGACGAACCCCAACGGAGCCTTCGTCGAGGTGTATCTCGAGTCATTCGTTGCATTTGATGGCACGAAATCCATGAGGCTCATCCCGATAGGTGCCAACGGAAACCAGGTGTGGGCCGCAGTCACCCTGCCGATCCTGGTCACAGACTGGTCCGGTGCGCAGATGATCGAGCTGTGGATGAGGAACGATGGCTACAAGAACCAGTTCTGGGGCATGAACATCTATGAGAAGAGCGGAGAAGCATGGTCGCTCGACGCGACACGCGATGCCTACATAGAGACACCGGCTGGCGACTTCGCGGCAGTCAAGTGCGTGGCTAACGGGATCAACGTGCCGGCAGGCTTCGAGGGCAGGGTCAGGATACCGATCTCGACCTTTTCGGTGCCGGCTTGGTACGCCGGCACTGAGAAAGATGAGGTTCTGGATCTAGAGAACATCGTCATGGTCAGGTTTGGCATGAACGCTGTCAACAACGCGGATGCGAACGTCTACATCGACGCCTTCTACCTGCTCAAGTAGTGTCGAGTTGGCGCAGAGACCTGCCAGGAGGAGATCGATGGTGTTTGGCTACGGCGCAAGAAGACTGGTGACGCACGCGCTGATGCGGTTCGCCCGGACGATGGCGTTCATTATGGGCGTAGCGTGCGTCATCTGCGCCATATGCGCCATCAGCAGTCTGGTGTGGAGTCCGGTCTGGAGCAGCTCTGTCTGGGCCAATCCCGAACAGGGTGACCAGGCTGATCTCAATGAGCTGGTACAGGCGCTGAACTCAGACGACCTTTCCACAAGGAACAATGCCGCTGCGGCTCTCGAACGCCTCGGAGAGGCAGCTATACCGGCCTTGGCGGAGCTGGTAGAAAACGTAGGCGGCACCCCATACTTTGCCCGATGGCATGCGGTGAGGGTGCTCGGAGCGATTCCGAGTCCCAATTCGGCTCTGGTCCTCTCCAAAGCCATGCAGGATGAGAACAGTCAGGTTCGCCAGGCGGCCGCTGCCAGCCTCAGGAACCTGAAGATCGCCATACGACGGGTCGATCCAAAACGTCATGTTCAAGAACGTTGTGATCAACGGTGTCACCGTCGACAAAACCAACTGGGATGATTACTTCCAGATCGAAGGCAGCGGGACGATTCGCACCCTGAAGTCGCAGTCCCTGGATGCAAGATTGGCATATTCGAACACGGGCCACACCAAGAAGCCTGCATTGCCTCCGACAAAGACAGTCCGAATGTCGCGATGACAGAACACCCTATCGACCATGTTCCACTAGGTGTCTGGGGTTCACCCCAGACCATAGAAGCACTTGATAGATGCACCTGCTAACATGTTAGCCAGACAATGTAGGTTTCTCCAACCACCCGCAGATTCCTGCCGAGAATTACAGTAAACCGATGATTTTCAAGATCTGTCCCTCACGGAGGCGAGCTGGCTTTTCATCATGCTCTACAGTCTGAACGCCCCCCGTCTCTGCGAAGTCCAGGATCAGCAAATTGCCTTCTAGAGTGACAGCCGGTGCGAGTTCAACTCCATCGAGTGTGACCCGCCATCCCTCAGCGCCATGCACTGAGCGGGGAACGCCGACTCGGAGGGTGTCAAAGGCAAGCTCGCCCGAAGCGCATGCTATGGTGAACGAACCGTCCGCTCGGTCCATCATCCCCCATCCAGTCGCCGAATACCATGGGGCTCTGAAGCGCTCGCCTCCAGTGCGCGGGTTCATAGTCACAATGCGATCCGCCATGTCTACTTTGAACCCAGTGGCAGCCAGCAGAGTAGCCCAGCTGGACATCGCCCTGTAATAATGACTGCCACACTCGACATGGTTCCAGATCATCCCCGCTCTCCTGTAGCGGTGATCGATGTTCTTGACCAGCATGAGCCCGTCTTCAAACAGGCCGCAGTCTATCAGCATCGAGGCAATCGCATACTCAATGCCGGTCCATGTACCCTCGACCTGCGCGTTTTTGTAGGTAGCCCTCTTGGGTTTCATTCCCGGTGGATAGCTGGCGTTTGCCAGTCCGTAGTCGGCCTCGTAGTTGTACCTGATGATGGCCTTCAGCGTATCCTGGACCCGCTGAGTTGGCAGAAAGGAGCCGAACCCGACCAGGCGGGCGAACCATTCCCCGTCAAGCTGATCGCTCATGCAGCACTCATCGCGCTCGTCGCCATCGACCCAAAGGCTGTAGTATTCGCCGTTCCACAAGACAGTCTCGAGACTGCGCCTTCCTTTGTCCAGCAGTCCAGTCCATTCCTGTGCGAGGGCGTCGTGTCCCAGCTCCTTGGCAATCCTCACTGCAGCCTGATAGGCACCAAGTGTCAGACAGGCGATGTAGACTGGGGTTCCCCGCAGGTCCCACGCATCGTACGTGTTCAATCTCGTGTTCTTGTCAGGCAGCCCGTCGTCGTTTCCGTCCAGTGCCTTTATGAAGTCCATTGCTTTCACGATATTGGGCCATAGACTCTCCAGATAGCTTCGATCCCCTGTCCAGAGGTAGTCTCGCAGCGCCAGCATGATAAACTGCTGGTTCATGTCTACCCGCTCATACCCGGTCTCGTCCACCGTTTGAAGATCACCGCGGAAGAGATGATGAACTCGTCCGTCGCTCAACTGGTGCTGAGCCCCCATTTGCATCTGCCGCTTCTGCAGCTCAGGGAAGAGAGCGATGATGCTGAAGGACCCGTGGTAGGTTATGTCGGTAGTGTGAAGCCCGCAGCACCCAAGGCCTTCCCACACTGCAAAGCGCCCGTCCTTGATCCACCAACTGGACTTGACCAGCGTCGAGAGCTGCCCTGACCAGGCATCGCTCAATTCCTGGTCGAGCGTCGTATCGTACAGGGAGTCGGCAAAGGCGCGGGTCTTGCGAGAGATCTCCTCGTATCTGTCGTTGAGAAACCGAGATACGTCCTCTGCGTCTGCAAACCAGTTCTCATACATATGTCCCATGATCGAACCGTCGGATGCGTAGAGATGTGGGAAAAACCATGAGAGGGTGAACCGAACCTTTCTCTCCTCGCCAGGAGCGAGCTCAAAACTCGAGCACAGCGCTCCATCGCCCCACGGCTGCCTCGTGCCGCCTGCGCCGACAAAGGCCTCCATCACGCACTTCACGGCCTTTATGTATTCGATCTGGCTTTCACGCGACCTCAGCGCCTCCGGGTCGAGATCGAGCTCCCGGTCTCTGATTGCGACGGCAAACGCATACCTTTGCAGCTCACCGACCAGTCGGTTGCAGGTGCCCTGATCCAGCCCTTCTATCTCGTCATCCGAGTATCTTAGCAGGTCGACTGGCGATGTCGAGCCATCGGTGCAGGGCAGCACTCCCCTCTTGCGGAAGTCATTCAGGAATGACCAGCAGTAGCTCCCATAGGCTGTCCGCCAGCGCTGGGTCCCCTGGATGTACTCGGTGAAGTCTCCTGCAATGAAACTGTGCTCCCCGCCGGACACTGAGAACGCCATGCTCCCTACTGTGGCTTTGCACTCCAGCTCAGCATTGGTTCGCATCGTCAGGATGGTGGTGTCCTCGAGCCTCGTGATGCTGTTGCTCAGCTTGCGATCTATGTGCTCGGGAACCACGTAGCCGTTGCCCCGCCCGTCACAGTAACCCGGATCTATGAAGCCGCGGCTTGGCGATGACCAGGCCAGCGGATTGCGCAACGATCCGGCCAGCGATACTCTGACTGGCCGCTCGCTTTGGTTCTTCACCTTCATGACGACATAGAACCCCGGGGTTCCACTCGTGCGAGCGTCATGAGGAACAATGGGCGAAAACATGCACGACTCTACCGAGATCGGAAGGTCGGGATCCCTATACGAGAGTTGGGCAACGGGGTACCGCCCGTCAAACCGGATCTCCTCCACACTCTTGAGCCAGGGCAGTGAATACAGGTTCTGCAGATCGTTTCGCATACCGAGCCTGCGGACCCTCGGAGCCTCACCTTCTTGTTCACTCCTTACGAAGAAAGCCAAGGCTCCAGGCGGCATATACGGGATCTGTCCGGGATGCCTGAACTCGATCGGAAGCGGCGGAGCCCACTCTCCCAGGTTGAATATCTGCCAGTCATGGAAGTAGCCATCCGGGCGGATCTCGACTGAGCCAGTACCCAGACCTCCAAGGACTATCCCGCTTCCGTGCTGTATTCTGCCCTCAATGACGCTCATCGCTGTTATCCTCCATTCTAAACCCTACCCGCCACGCAGCAGCGTGTGCCGGCGACACGAAGCTGATGGTCAGCATCGGTCCATCGGTTGATATGTCAGCCTTCTCGACGCCATCAGCCTCGAATGCTTCAAACGTGTATCCTTCCGGTACGAAAACCCTAAGCTCGTAGACGTCACCCTGCACAAGCTTGGACACGCCGGCAAGCGATTCCTCCGCCTCCTCCCACCTCAGGTCGCGAATATCGTAGGCCATCTGCCTCACATGCCTGTTGGTCGATACTAGCTGCGGGTGGGATCGCTTCTCTACTACCGAATAGACCTCGCAGCTCGGAGCCTTGAGAGTCCTTTGGAAACCGCCTCGCTTTACACCGATGAACTCCCTGCTCCAGAACTCATAGACGAGGTACTCCTTATCCGGCGACAGACCCAGCTCGCCGAAATCCACCAACTGAGTGATTGGCTGATGGTCGTTGTTCTCGTCGAAGTTGAACAACCCAACTGCGTTCCACTCGCCAAACGTCCTCCTCACGGGCATGTTCCACAGTCGGGCCGGGCAGTGCTCGAATACATCGACAGCAATCGAGGTGTCTGGAGTAGTGGGCAGCACTCGTCTGATGATATCCACTCTCTCCTCGGGGATGTCCTCTTCCGCAAAGGGCTCTGCTATGTTGACAAAGTTGCCGGAAAGCGAGATGAACGAAGCGTGAACCTTTGCCTCGTCATAGCTGTAAGATCCCTGCGCATATACGTGGAAGGCGTTCGGGTTGTTCCACCACACGTTGCCGTTGTAGAAGAACCTTCCGCTGATCTGCCTGATGATTCCGTCGACAAAGGAGCAGTTGGTCGGCTGACCAGTCAGTGATACCGCGTCTCTGTATCCGTGGTCACTGTCAGCTCCCATCCGCACGATATCCATGAGGTCGTAGTTGATCCCCGGTATGTTCATGAAGGCCAACCCGTAGGTTCCTGGCCGTCTCTTCGACAGCTCTCTCCATGGTCTTACGGCCGCACGATAGGTTTCGGCCGATGTGCAGAAGGGGTCATACTGTCCTGGCAGCCTTGACCATTTGTTCGTCCAGTCGTGATTGTACCGGATGTGCTTGCCCTCACTCTCTCGCTCGATCTCGTCAACCCTCGTCTGCTCAAATTCCTGAACCATCGGATTGGAAAAGTCAATCCTGTCGTTTATGTAGAATTCCGGGTGCTCCATCCTGATCTCACAGAGTTGTCTGATCGACCTGGGAAGGCCGCTCAGATCTGCACCTTGCGGGCTCTTTCCCTTGCCGCTCCCTGCCGATGTCAGTATCCGCTCGAGACGGACATGGCCGTATTCCTGCGCAAGGGTGTTGTAGGACGCTATAGGTTCGGGCGCCTGCCCGGTCGGGTCGATGAACCGGCTCAGGCCAAGAGCTGCGTACGCCTTTATGGTCTTGTCTAGCCACTGAGGGTCGAAGCACGGGCGCACGTACTTGGTTCGGTCAAACTGATACTTGACCTTGTCGATGACAGCCGAACCCCAGGAGTTGAAGCGGTTGAAAAGCGCCAGGTTGGTCGGATCGTCAGGCAGGATGGGATGGTCTCTCTTCAAGTCGATGCCGTGCGCCCTGGCGATCATTGCACCGAACCGTTCGAGACACTCCACCCCCCTGGCCCCGTATGCCACGAGCACCTTCTCTCCGATGATCTCGGCACCGGCAGGCATGACAATGCCTTCGTAGTCGTTTATCGCCGAGGCCACCAATTCGCGGCCATCTGCATTCGTGAACGTGAACCTGCCAAGGCCCTTCATGTTAGTGAGGTTGCCGAGGAGTATCGACTTTCCCGAGGCAATGTCTTTGACCGCACAGTACCACCAGTACCAACGCGTTTCCATCCCTGCGACGGCGTCGTTCAGGTAGTGCTGCTGGTACTCCTTGGCATCGCCGATGGCTCTCCACGTGTCAGGGCTGCCTCCCAACGAAACAGCCGCCTGCCACACCGAAGCCACCTGGTTGACAGTCAAGTCTCTGCCGGACAGGTTGCGGAGATCCGTCTGGACGATCACATCGCCGTCTTCGCAGCTAACCAGAATGGAGTACGAGATGCTCAGTGCGCCTTCTTTGTGGTAGTGGAAGACCACTCCTTTTCGCGAACCCATCGAGTCTGAGATGTCCACGATTCTGTAGCTCGACTCATAGCTGCTCAAATCGACCGGGAAGCCTTCGATGTCGAACTGCGGCTTGATGTCCTCGACTCTGCAGGACGAACCGGCCTCCATGGACCATGTGGCAGTTTTCGGAGCAACTGCGACACGCACGTGATCGCTCTCTATGTAGACCATGCTGCCACTCTCAGCAACACCCACGTCCCTTATCATGTCTCCATCTCCTTCATCTCTCTCAAGCAGGACCGGAATAAGCGCCTAGAAGACCCTCCGTGCCGGAGTGGTCAGCCGCTTCGCTTCCTTCAGCACATGCTCAGCCTCGTCCTGGCTCTTGCAGAAGACGCTGAACATAAGGCCCTCATGAGGCAGCTCCGCCATTAGTTGCTCCATGATCTTGAGATTGACCGCCACGACGTATGTACACTTCCCGGCTTTCAAGATCCTGCGCAGCACGTCTATGTAGTAAACGTACCCCTTGCTGCCGGCACCGGGAATGAACTGAATGGCATCAAGCTTCTCAATCTCGAGGAGCGAATCCAAATGCCTGAGGGCCTCGACCCCGTCCAAATGGTACATCGAGTAGTCGAGGTGCTCTATCTGCCTCACGAGGCCGTCAAGGAAGAACTCCCTGAACATCTCATTGGAGATCATGTAGCTGAAGTCGTTTTGCAGACAAAACGTCCGGCCGGGCGCCCAGGCGAGATAGGCATAGCCCGTGCCATCCATCCGGGCGGAGATCACATCCCAGATCCGATCGTAGATCCTGTGCCATTTTGGGCCTATCAGTTCGTTCTCAGCGGCCTTGACCTTGTCGGGGTAGTCGATCAGATCCATGCACAGCTCGGCCGAACCTCTCAGGCCGCGTAGGGTGTCCCCCGTGACAGCAGGGCCTTGCAGAGGGACATAGTAGTAACCGTACGCGTCGTCAATGACTCGTCGGTAGTGCTGGAGATAGACCTCGAACGCCTCAGAGTCGGGGTTCATGCCTAACTGAGGAACGTTGTCCCAGTCCTTGATCACCGGCTCACGCCATACGGTGTCCTCGCGGTACGTAACCCCTGGAGGCGTCGACTTAACTGGCACGGCTGACCCGAGCCTCTTGAGAATAGGCACTGCCTCACCGCCGAAGAAGTGAGTCTCGCAGGTGTGCAGCATCTCTCTCCTGATGTAGTCGTAGTCAGTCCAGTATTCCCTCAGGTCTGCGTACGCTGGCTTTTCGACATGCTCGAATCCCCGCCTCGGGGCATGGACTTGCACACAAACCCGGTCGACGATCTCCCTATGCCACCAGGCGGTCAGCCTCTTCTGCGCTTCTGGCCAGTCCTCTTTGTATGCTAAGTCCATTGCTGCGGTCTCCTCTACTGACGACCCATGCACATGCTGACGACCCATGCATATGCAGACGAGCGAAGCACATGCAGGCGACCGATGCGCAGGTCCTCTTTCGATCTAACATGTTCGCTAGGCAATGTACGTTTCTCCAACCTGCTGCGGATTCCTGCAACTGAGTGGAACGGCTCGTTCACACAGACGGTTCCTAACTGCAGGGACCCAGCTGCCTTGAGTGTGCTGCTGAGATCTCGTGAACACATAGGAGGCGAGTCCGTACTAGGGGGTTTAAAGATCTCTTCCCTGCATCTCGTCCTGGACCTTGTGCCAGATGTCTCTCAGCGATTCCCCGATATCGCTCTGATCAGAAAATGCGAACGCCGAGCCGAATAGATACTTCCGCCTCGGGAATGGCTGCAGCAGCTTTCTGAAGTGGCTCTCCCACGACTCGCTCACCGTCTCCCTCGATCACGACTACTCCGCCAAGCAAAGATGAGTCCCACCTGGCCTGCAGCGCAGCGTCGCGGGGAAGGCGGATCTCGCTAAGCCTGACCTCTTCCGGAAGGTCCTTGGATTCGAAGCAGTACACCAAGGGACCTCTCATGATGCAGACCTGCCCTTGCGCTGACTCCACCCTTGGATGCGCCTTGATGCGGCGGATCTCCATGGGCAAATCCAGCTCGACTTCGTCGTTCGTGCTGACATTCTCTATCTTCAGGTACTCGCCCAGCCTGGCCCCATCGATAGGTTCGCCGTTCAGCGCCGCTCGGGCTCCGCTGGCCCATCCGGGAATGCGAAGCATCAAGGATACCGGCCGGTCAGGGGCCATCTTCACAACAATCCTCACATGGCCGTCCCAGGGGTAATCCGTCTCTTGAACAGCGATAACTCCCGAGCCATCGGGCAGCGAGACCCGCACCTCATTGGAGGCGTAGAGATGCACCCACAGTCCTTCGTCGGAGACGCTGTATGCCCACTGGTTGATGCTCGCAAGGGTGCGGGCTATCTGTGGAGGACAGCAATAGCAGTTCAGTCTCGACCATCGCTCCTCAGTGTCGTGCATCAACATGGGCTGGCCTTTCCACCTCGCAAGCGGATTGGTGTAGAAGAAGCGCTCACCGTCGAGGCTGATCCCCGAAAGCATGCTGTTGTACGCGACTCTCTCCATCTCATCGGCAAAGCAGGCCTCGCCAGTCACGTGAAGCATCCGCAGATTCCACATAGCGCTGGCTATATTTGCGCATGTCTCGTTGTATGCTGTGGCGTTGGGCAGCTCATACTCTCTCCCAAATGCCTCGTGCACCAGGTCGTGGCGCGACGAGACACCCCAGTGGCACGCGCCCACACCTCCCGTGACATACATCTTGTAATGTGTCACGTTGTCCCATATGCGCTCGAGAGCATCGAGCAGACTGGATTCGCCGGTCTCCGAGTAGACGTCAGTCGCCCCGCAGTAGAGATACATCGCCATCACTGCGTGGCCTACGGCTTCAGACTCGTTTCTCAGAGGTGTCCGGTTTTGGTTGTGATCAGTGCCACCGTAGCTGGCTCCGCGCATGTCGACGAAGATCCCTGCCAGCTCCAGGTACTTCGGGTCGTAAGTCACTCGATAGAGATCGACCAGCCCCATGATGTTGGACGGGTTCATGCCGAAGTGGACTAGATGCTTCGGCCGCGGCTTGAACACGCGATACAGGTAGTCAGCAGCCTTCATCGCGACGGCGACCAGACTGTTCTTTCCCGTGGCAAGATGGTGCACTGCGGCGGCAGTCATCAAGTGCCCCATGTTGTAGAGCTCGTGGTGCTGCGGGTCAGCCCATCGGGATCTGTCGGTTAGCTGGATCTGAGTGTTGATGTACCCATCCTCGGCCTGTGCCCCTGCGATCTGCTCTATGTATCTATCCATTGTCTGGTCGAGCTTCTCATCGCCGGTCAGGGCATAGATATGGGCAAGCGCCTCCAGCCACTTGTAGCAATCCCCATCGCTCCAGCGAGTGCCCCGATGCCTGCCCTCCTGAGTGCCTGCCGCAACTGCGAAGTTGGTCAGAACTGCGGAGTTTTGGGGATCATTCATGGCTTCGTGAATGCTCCAGATGGTGACGTCTTTGCACGTCTGATACCATCGTGCCCAGAAACCTCTAGTCCATCGGACGGACCTGAGCCCAACTCTCTTCAAGCGGTTGTAGGGACTATGCGTCGCCGAAGTTCCCATCATGCTTCTCCTTTAGCTGTCATACTGGTCGCTCCGCGGCAAAGCCGGACAATGAGTCCGGCTTTGCCAGCATCGGCGCTCAGGACACGGACAACACTGAGTGCCGCATTACAGCTACACTACTTCGCGAACTTGAATGCGTCGACGTTGATTACCGCATCTGTGAAGTTCGCGACGTTTATCCCGAACTGCAGGTGACTCATTGCGGCCAGGTTGAGCTCATTGTCTTTGGCTGGACCGTTGTACCAGTTGGCCACGACAAGGGAGCTCACGGGTATTCTGACCCTCCCGGCGAAGCCAGGCGTAAGGCTCTGCATGAACCACTGGTTCGTGAGGACAGACTGGAACTGGTTCGGAAGAACCTCGATAAGGTACTCTTTGTCTTCTCCCAAGAGCCACGGCTCACCGGAGAGCTCGTGGAAACAGAACTGGAAGTTGAGATTCTTCGAAAGGTCGTGGGTAACCCAGATCTCGAAGTACTGGGCGCCGGTGCAGTCATTGACGATCATCGGGATGAAAGCTGACCCCCAGGTGTCGCCTGTTTCAGGATGCGGCTTGCCTACAACTATTTTCAAACCTTACGAACAAGACGTCGTCCGGACCAATCCGTGCCTCTATCGCTCCATCAGCGAGTTCGGCACTTCCCCACACGTCATAAAGACGGTAGCTTACATCGTTGCCGAGACCAAGCTGGCCTTTCTCAAGGCGAACGAGTCTGGCTTCCTCAGTGCGGTTGAAGGCACCCAGCCAGCCATCGCCTTTGGAACCCCGCTTCTCTGCTACCCAGACCTCAATGCCGTCCAGCGAATAGACGCAGTGCCCCATGACTCCGTTTTGATCGCACTCGATCATGTCTCTGTTTGTCAGAAGTGCAAATGACTTCTCATCGGTGTTCGGGAGATGGCCTCCCATGAAAAGCGGCGAGGCCGAGAGAGCTCGCATGGTTATGAACGTACGCATCTGGCCGTCTGTGAACTGGCACATCCTCTCGAAGCCTCTGCCGCTGTGGTGAAATCCGCCGTCATCTCCGTCCAAACGAGGGCGGCACAGTTGGAGATGACCGAATGGGATCATGTCGAGGTCAATCCAAAAGCCTTCGCCCGACCTGTGCAGGGGCTGATATCGAGCCCAAGCCGCGAAAGCTCTGTCGAGGTCCGCACGGTTGTCCCAGATGTCAGAAGTGACGCGAAGCATGTTGGCCATCCTGTAGGTATCCATGTAGTCAGGATTGGTCCTGTCGCCAGGAGACAGACTCAACACGATGTTGCTGCCGAGCTTGCGGACCGCCTTCGCCACCGCCTCGATCTCTCTGGGAAACTCAGTTACATCATCGAGCTTGACGAAGTCTACGCCCCAGCTCGACAGCAATTCTATCACCGAGTCGTAGTAGGCTTGAGCGCCCGGTTTGTCCATGTCTACGCCGTAGTTGAAGTCGCACCAGGGACAGGTGTCTTCCCTGTTGGCAATGTCAGAGGCTCGGTAGCTGCTGCCCTTGATCGGCAGATTCAGTTCCACTGCCTTGCGCGGAATCCCCCGCATGAGGTGAATGCCGAACTTGAGTCCGAGCTCATGGGTCCTGTCGATCAATGGCTGGAGGCCTCTCGGGAAGTAACAGCTAGAGGGCAGGTAGCGGCCGTACTCATCCATACGAAGGTCGACTGCGCGGTGATCGTCGACTGGATACTCACGCCCGGCTTCGATCTCATACTCCACGTACCAGGCCATGTCCAGCACGAAATACTTGTACCCGTGGGGGGCCAACCTCTGAGCCATGGCCTCCAGATTCTGCATCATCACTTTCTCAGAGGCGCACCGCCCGAAGGAATCCCAGCTATTCCACCCCATGGGCGGCGTAGGTGTCAGTTCGTGTACGTCGTTCTTCACCATCAATACCTCCATCTCTTGTCTGAAGCGGCCAACCGCGCTGGTTCTCTGAAGACGTGTCCTATCCAACGAGCCCTGTTCGCTCGATGCTCTGCACGAAGTATCGCTGCATAGCCCCGTAGAGGATGAGCAGTGGCGCCATGAACAGCATCATGCCCGCGTTGTCGAGTATCGACAGGAACTGAGAAGTGATCATGTAGTCAATCGCCGACACGGAGCCCAGGTTCAGGCTCTCAACGTACTTGAAGGAGATGCTCTGCAAAGCCCCTGGAAGAAGCTCCGCTCCGGACATCAGAAGCGAACTGTAGAAGTAGTCATTCCACTGCCAGACAAAGGCGAAAAGGAAGACGATTATCAGGGCTGGGCCTGCCGACGGCAGCATGACCCTGGCAAAGGTCGTAAACAAGCCCGCTCCATCTACGTATGCCGCCTCCTCGAGTTCATTGGGCATGCCCTTGAAGAACTGCCTGAAGATGTAGATGAACAGGCCGTTCTTGAGTCCGGTGCGGACAGCGACATGAAAATGACCGGGTAGTAGGTATTGATGAGATTGACCGGCTCCGGGAGAATGCCGAAGATGTTGAAGAATCTAAAGTTCAGGTACAACGGGGTCATCATCACCTGCGGAGGAACCAGCAGCGTGAGTATTACCAGGCTGAAGCAGATTCCACTGCCTCTAAACCGGAACCGCGCAAAGCCGTACCCGACCAGAGTGCATGACAAGACCTGAAACAGGCTGACGATGGCACACAGCACCGTCGAGTTGCGGAGCGCGGTTGGGTAGTTCATGTACTGCCATACCAGTCTGTAGTTGTCGAGTGTGAAATGGCGCGGAATCCACTTCACCGCATTGTCATACAGGTCTTTCTCGATCATGAACGATGATGACAACTTCGAGAATATGGGAAGAAGGATGACATATGAGATGCCGATCACTATGAGCAGCATACACAGCCGCGCCAGGGACGTTGCTGCCTTGATCAGCCTGTACCTACGTCTTCGTGGAGCGTCACCCCGTGTGTCGGGCGCTCGTCTGTGGACTGCAGTGTCCATGCCTGAGACCTCCCCTAGTCACCTGGGTCTAGAACCTACTGCTGATAGAAGACCTTCCTTGACACAATCCCAATGGATATAGCGAGAATCAAACCTATGACTGCGAAGTAGATCCATGCCATTGCAGTGCTCGCCCCGTAGCCTCCGCCGGAAAAGATCGTGGACCTTATGAGGTCAATCAATGTGTTATCGCCGGCCGTAAACGAATCGATGATCGTATAGACGAGGTTCGTCAATACCAGAGGGCTGAGCATCGGAAGCGTGATCATCCAAAAACGCTCCCACCCGGTGGCACCCTCAACATCTGCCGCCTCGTACAGGGAAGGTGGCACTGACTGGAGGCCGGCAAGAAACACTAGGATCTGAATGCCGGACGCCCTAATGACTGCCGGTATGATCGTGATCGCGTACATGATGTAGTTGATGAAGAAGTCTGGGAGCCGGATCGTCTGCAGGAACGGAACAACCATCGATGACACACCAGTGCCGGCTGCGCTCGGATCTATTGCTGAGATCCTCATGATGTAGTTCATGGCCTCCAACCGAAACAAGACGCCTGCACTCAGAATCACAGGCAGGAAGAACACGACTCGTGCCAGCAGCCTGCCCTTGAAATCCTGATTGAGCAGGCAGGCGGCAAAGAAGCTAAACACCAGGACCAGCGGGACGTTCTTCACTGTGTTCAGCACATTCGTAGTCAGATCGCGGACATATGTGGGATGCACCCTCAGGGCATACCTGTAGTTCTCCATCCCAATCCACGACAAGGTGAAGCCGTCCTTCCCGATCTCGAGCTTGCTAAGGCTGAAGATGATCGACTGAGCAAACGGATACAGAAAGAAAAGCGCGAAGCCCAGCAGGAAGGGCGATATGAACAGCCACCCGCCAAGATTCCTCTTCTGTCCCAGTGACAGTCTCAGTACGGATCGCTTACCATTCACTGGCCAGAGCCCCCTCTACCAGCACGTAGCCACGCCCGGGCACGACGACATCCCCGACTGCCACGTCCTCCCTATTGTAGTTGACGAAAACGGACTGGCCGTTCTCATAGACCGTCTGGAACAGCCCAGCGGCGAGCTCGCGGTGTTCTACAATCCTCTGATCCTGCACATCAGCTAGAATCCGATTTGCCTCTGCGTAGAACTGGCCGGCCTCATGTATCCAATCCTCGAATCCCATCGAAAAGAGATCATTGACCTCGGTCCGTTTGACCTCAGACGGCTCTCCATAGATAAGTTGATAGTATGGCATGGCGCCGTACTCGATGGTCTTCAGCCTCTCATACCTGAGATCCTGAGCGTGGTTCAGGGGGGCGCCCGCGTAGTTCACGTAGCCATGGAGCACCATCTGGTAGAAAGGCACTGACCTGTCTATCAGATTGTACTCGCTGCTCGACATCGGTGCCCTTGCCACCAAAGAAACGTACTTCAGCGAGTAGTCATTTCCACCCTCAATCAGCAGCTTGAGCTTGTGATCTTCAGCGAGTATCCTCATCTGCTCCTCAAGGATCGCGACAGCCTGCTCTCTATCGACCAGAATGCTAGGATCCTCGCGGAAATCCGAGTTGACCTGCCGCCCCATCTGCCTGAGTGACAGGCCCGGCGCGGATGTCCTGGAAAACCCATCGAGGAAGCCTTGGATCACAGACGGAAGCCGGCGGACAGAGAGTATCGGCAAGGCCTTCCACCCTTCGTGCAAAGCGTTGATTGGATTGATGTTGTGGGATGTAGCGGTGTCTTTGTTGAGGTAACGGGCCGCGTCTCTCACAGTCACAAAGCCATCCAGCAGAGTGTTCCTGTAGACCTCGAGGAACGCGACATCCGGATACAGGTCCACGCCTTTGCTCTCCAGGTAGCTGCACAGCCGATCCAGAGCGCCCAGATCACCTACCGTCTTCTCCACTCGCATCCTGTCGGGAAACGAGTGATAGAACCCTCCCTTTAGCTAGCCCGAAAAGCGCAGTGCGACCTCGTCTACGCCAACAGCGGCGAACCTGTCGACAATCTCTCGAGCCTGGTCAAAGGTGGTAAGTGGCCTGACCACTTCCCGCGGCGCTCCGAGTACGGGCTGCTTGACGGCGATCGATCCCACCAACTCCAACAGGAACGTAAGGTCGTCACCGCCCGACAGACGGCTCAGCACACCTCTGCTCACCAGGTAGTCCTGGTAAGCGCGAGCCATTCCAGAATAGGACGCGTCTTCATTCTGCAGGAACTTATACCTTACCACGATGTCTTCCATGAAGGGTCTTGACTGGTAGATGTTAATGCTCTGTCGGACACCGCTGACTCCCAGGCGCCATTGAGTCCACGATTCAAGGGAGGTAATGCCCTTTGGAATGACGGTGAACGCGGCGAACACCTTGTTGTACGAGTCGCTCCTGCCGGCGATGTCTGCGCTGATCCTCGCCGCTGCCCGTCCGCTCTCGATAATCGCAACCATGGCATTCGCGCCTTGTTTCATTCCAAAGACCGGCAGGTATACCTGTTCAGTAAGGGTGTCCCGGTTTGCAGGCGGATCAAGTGCCCGGTCAAGTCCATAGACCCATGCACCGTATGCAGGCATTTGAACCTTGCCGCTATTGAGCTATATGAGGGCTCCCGAGCCGTCCGGCACGAAGATGTATCCCTCTGCTTGTGCTCCGGCGGCACCGAAGTACTCGAGGAGCCGTATGGCGTGAAGCGGATACGTCACCGGCCCTCCAAACTCACCCGGTACGTCCTTGGGGTACTCCAGATCTGCGGCCCGCACCCTGACGACGAGACAGTCGCCGTCGAGCGTGTACTCGAGCGCAGCACGAAACACCACAGGGTTGCGCTCGGACTTGTCGAGACCGAAGATATCGTAGTCGCGCTGAATCTCTTCAGGCGAGGCGCCTGACTCCTTGAGGAGCGCCCTCATGTCGTCGATATCCCAGGCCCGAAGCCCAGTCTTGAGAACATACACGGGTTCCTGCCGCACCAGCTCAGGAATATGGTCAGGCGTCATGTTCGCTCTGCTGCCCAGATCCTTCAACTCGTCTCTTGGAGTGAAATACGACAACGAGAACTGAGCCCCAAGTTTGTCCTTGGCTGCGCCTTTGGCGATCTTCTCAGCACTGTTTCTGTCATGCGGGTTTGAGAACCAGACAGCCCCGTTGTCTCGCACCCTGACAGCAATCTCGGCAGTGTCTTCGGAGTAGTAAAGCTCGAGATACTCATTTTGAGAGCGCATCTCAAATCCGTTCAATCTGCTGTCCAGATCATTGCTGCCGGAGGCTGCAGCGGAGACAGCCACCAACAAAACCGCAAGCGCGGCGGCTATCGCTGATTGCTTAGAGGGCACTGCTCCCATGGGTTCACATCCTCAGTGTGAGTTCCTTTATGATATCGCCGAAGAACATAGCCACCTGATCCATCAGGACGAAGAAGAACACTCCGACAAAGATCACGATGATAATGCCTGCACCCGTGAGCACGCTCGTGTATACGGTCTTGATGCCGTCATAGTGATGGGTGACCATAGTGCCCAGGAACAGCAATGCACCCGTCCAGATCACGCCAGAGACAAGGAAAACGACCAGGAAGGTGCTCTCCTGCATGATCAGGTAGTTGCTCAGGACCGTGATTGGGAAGTTGATCAACACCAATGGAGTCAACGCATAGCAGGACGCTATGTAGATGTCCTTCACCCCGCCCTTGCCGTCCAACAGCGTGGTCAGCGACCAGTTGATGATGCACCACAGGAAAAATGGAACGAGGAGACTGGCGAACTCACTGTATATGTTCAACGCGGCGGGGTCAGACGTGTTGAAGATGAACCCCATGTACTGCCTCAGAAAGACGTAGCTGGAGCACGCCAGCAGCAGGATGACCGTCGCCGAATACGCGTTCCCTCGCTTCTCATACTTCAAATCCCAGAACCCGTCGAACGGATGGACGATGACGTGTAGGGCGTAATGGAGGCCCCTGCCCGTCTCCTTAGTCGTCTCCCACACTCCGGATATCCAACCGCCGCGGCGGAGACACCACAAATCAAAGGCCCTGTATACGCGTCCAACCTTTCGCCGCAGTGTGCGGAAGACGCCGAGCCTTCTCAGGATAGACAGGAGTACGAGGAGACCGACGAACACAGTAGCGACGAGGGAGAAGTGTTCCCGCACTACGTCGCTTCGGTAGTACGCATAGGCCCTGGAGTAGCCCAGCCTGTTGTCGCCCAGCTTGAAATACTTCATGGCCTCAGCAAACTGGCCGTTCATCATGTAGGTCAGTCCGACACCTGTGTACGCTCTATCGCTGTTCGCATTGAGCCGCAGAACGTTTCGCCACCAAAGATCCGAGTTCGCATAGTCTCCGCGGTAGTAGTAATCCATCGCCAAGTGTATGGATATCGCGTACTCGGTCGGTTCGTACACTGTAACCGAGTTGGTGCCAGCATCAAGGATCAGGAGTCTTCCGTTTAGCTCTTCAATGGCTGTCGGTTTGACCACGGCGCCCTTCTGATAACCCCTGGCGCCAAACTCGTACAGCAGGTGACCCTCTGCGTCGTAGGTGAACACCCTGCCTCGATTGAGGTCCAGCCCACTATAGATACCATGTTCTCTGGCCACGATGTCGACGAATTTGGAGGGCGGCTTTCCCTGCTGGTTCTCTTCCCACGTTGTCGGTTTGTCTCCCCTCGGGACCATGAAGCCCAGCGCTCTGAGGACATTCTCGCCTCCGGGATTGAGGGCCAGATGGGCTGGCTCCTCGCCAAATCACCTGTAGCTATAGTCGCATAGATGAAGCCTCTGTCATCCAGATCAACACTGCTGTATTCGGTTGGGAGGAATAGGGCCATCCTCTCACGCTGTTCCCTCGTGGCCAGCTTCGACCAAATGACGTCCGCCAGGCGCGGCACCACTCTGGGTGCTCCGAAGAACCCGCGGAACGTGCCCTGTTCATCAAACTGGACAATGCCCTCATACTCACCTTCGACGACAACAAATACCCGCTTGGCAACATCGACGACGAGCCGGATTGGCTTGTAGCGATAGTCCTCCGGAATGATCCCTTCCTCGTCGCTCACCGGCTCGCCTATGAGGCGAACAAACTGCCCCTGCGAGTCAAGGATGACCACTCTTCCGTTGCCGGTATCAGCAACGTAGATGTCGCCCTGAGAGGTGACGAAGACCCCTCTCGGGCCATTGAACCCATCCGGCTTGCCGTCGTTGTCAAACTGGGATATGACTCTCGTGACATTCATCGATGAGTCCAGGCATATCAGGCGGTTGTTGCCCGTGTCCAGAAGGTAGATGTGGCCGGCGTCGTCGACAAACAGATCGCCCGGTTCCTTCAGCGGCCCGACACCGAGCGAGAACCCATCCAACACCTCGGCCGGGACGTAGGGCAATGGAGACGGCGTGGCTTCGCGCCGAAAGTCGTAGGTATAGCTCTAATATGGAACTATGGCCAGGCAAGGCAGAGTCGCTATGCTGATCGCAGCCAGAACCACAGCCGCGGCAATGAATGCACCGTGAATCCGATGTCTTGATAGCATGGGTCTGCCCAACTCCTTCCCCGCGGCCTGTAACTCCACCCATTCGCACGGCGGCCTATGCCGCCTCTAACATGTTCACCAGAACTTCTAACAAGTTCATTCTACACTACTTCTTTGACTCCTGCAGCAGAATTTGTTGGCTTCAGAAGAACCCACTCTAGGTGGGGGAGCAGGGTCTTGAATCCACCACAAACCGAATGATTGCTGCTGAATTGCCTGCCACGGGTACAAATAACATGTTAGCAGCACTGACACGAAGAGAGGGGTGCGGAACTGCCAGGGCATTCAGCTATCCTGGCATCTCTGCAGGTCGGACTGGTCTGCTTCGATACGGGCCCGCCGCCGTAGAACCGCGGACCACCAGAGACATTGGTATCTTCACAACGGTAGGCTCGATGCCATTTGAGGACTCAATGAGAGTAAAGAGCCTGGTAGACGCTGCTTCTGCAAGCCCCTTCCTATCCACTGCCATTGTGGTCAGCGCAGGCCGGGTGTACGAAGCAACGGTATCGTCAAATCCGATTACTGAGACATCGTCAGGCACGTCTAGCCCCTGGTCTTTGAGAGCGTTGACGACTCCGACGGCAACCTGATCGTTGTAGCAGATGATAGCTGAGAACGAACGACCGCTTGCCAGCAATGAGATCGCCGCCTGATAGGCAGAGCCTTCGCTGTAGGTGCAGAACGACGTCGCCAACTCCATCTTGACGGTCGGAAGCAGTCCTTTGATCGCGTTCTGGATTCCCTTATACCGAAGGGAACTGGTAGTGCTCTTGGCAGGATCAGGGCCTAGGTAGACCACTTCTCTATGCCCCAGCCCCGACAAATAGCTGCACACAGTCTGGGTACTCGTCTCGTCGTCCAGCACGTAACAGTCGATCTCAGGCATGACCCTGCCGCCGGTTATGCCTACGACCTTGATGCCATGGCTCAGGAAGTCCTGGACGAGCTGCGACTTGACGATTTCGCTTGACAGAGTGACCATAGCGCCATCGATGTTCATTCCCAGAAGGCGCTCTCTGTAGTAGTCCACTCGGTCCACCTGTCGGTGAGTCGTGCAAATGAAGACGCCGTAGTTCCGCTCGCTGGCGGCATGTTCTACAGCCTCGAGCAGGTCAGGATAGAAGGGGTTGGTCATAGACGGAACCAGGAACGCGATCAGGCCGGAATTCTTGCCCAGCAGCGCCTTTGCCAGGAGGTTTGGACGATAGTCGAGCTTCTCGATGGCCTGCAGAACCCGCTTGGTCAGCTCAGGGCTAACCGCCTTCGTGTTGTTCATGACGGCTGACACTGTCGCTATCGACACTCCGGCTTCTCGAGCTACTTGCCTGATATTGGCCATCTCGAACTCCTTTCTGCCCAATGGAAAACAGGCGCCACCTGCGCTGTTTGCAGCGATTCCAGGGATTACATTGGACACATACCTATGCTATTCCTGCTCGTGCAGCCGGGCGGCAGGCGTCCCAGCGGCGCGCTGCCGCCCTCGTCACAGTGCGTGCTCGCCCTAGTCCTGATCCCAGATCATTGCAGTCCGCCTCATTGCTGTCGCACCGTTGCAGTCCGTATCGTCCGCATTGTTGCAGCCGCACGATCGCAGTCCGCATGTCTTGCGGCATGGCATTAGCCCATTCGCCTATGCCTTGTCTGCGGCCGCTGCGTTCTTCGTGGCGTTCTCCCGGTCCTGTGCCATCTCCTCTACGGACCTGACCTTGAGCCGGGCCGCTCCCTGGTAGCTTTCCTTCGTCGGGATGAGATTGCCGGCTGCTAGTCTTTGCTTGGCCTCGGCTATGGCTTGCCCGTACTGAGGCAGCCACTGCTCCTGAGCCACGAGCATCTCGTCGACCAGCTGCCAGATCTCCGGCGGATTGCAAACAGCGCCTACCAATGGATCCATCATCATGGCCTGTCGAAGCAGCAAGTCGTTGCCTTCCACAGCTGCCTTGACGGCCAGGCGCTGGACCCAAATGCTGGCGTTGCAGACTGCGGCGCACCCGAGTGGAAGATCCCCGACCCTTGGAATGGAAATCCCATTCGCGTCGACGTACCCGGGCACCTCGACTATGGCGTCGTCCGGGAGGTTAGTGATGCAGCCGTTGTTCACGACGTTGAAATGCCCTCTGTAAACCCTGCCTGTCTCAAGTGCCTCCAAAATGTGCGATCCGTGTTCATTGCTCCTCTTTCGAGGGTCGTAGGTGTGGGGCGCCGCGTTCATCCAGTTCGGGAAGTCGGTCTCGAACCAGTTCCGCCCTTCAGTGCAGACCCTGAGGTACCCTCCGGTCTCGCCATGTATCCATGACGAACCAACGTCAATCCAGTCGTTTATCTCTTCAGGCCGCTTCCGGTACCATGGAACGTACTCGCTCAAATGGCCATTGGACTCGGTGCTGAAGTATCCGAACCGGCGCAGCATATCGATGCGCACCTTCTCGGTCTTGCTGTACGTCGGGTGCTTCTCAAGAGCTTCGAGCAGCTTGCCTGTCATGTCCTCGCCCTTGTGCTTTATCTGTATGTACCAAGTCTGATGGTTGATACCCGCACAGATGATGTCGACTTCCTCCTGCTTGAGGCCCAGGGCGTTGGCAATATCGCGGTGCCCGTGTTGGACGCCATGGCAGAGCCCGATAGTGTTGACGCCGCCGCAATGGTTTGCAGCCCAAGTCATCATCGCATTGGGATTCGCGTAGTTGAGGAAAAAGCAATCAGGTTCTGCCACTTCCCTGATGTCTTTGCAGAAGTCCAGCATAACCGGTATTCCCCGCTGGCCGTACATGATGCCGCCGGCGCAGAGCGTGTCTCCGACACACTGGTCGACACCGTATTTGAGCGGGATCTCTATGTCCAGCTTGAAAGCGTCGAGGCCGCCAACTCTAACAAGATTGAAAACGTACCTAGCACCACGCAGGGCCTCTCTGCGGTTCAGCGTAGACTGAATGCGGATGTTCAGGCCATTCGCATCGATGTCCCGCTGGCAAAGCTTCGTGACCATGTCGAGGTTTCGCTCGTTGATATCGGTAAACGCTACCTCGATGTCGCGGAACTCAGGTACTGACAGGATATCTCGCAGAAGCCGTCGGGTAAAGCCGATGCTCCCAGCGCCTATGAACGCAACCTTGAATGCCATCTGTTCTCCTCCTAGATGTTGGACCCGGACCGGCATGCACGCTCCCGTAGCTGTCAAGGAGACGACTGCACCGGTCTTCGGTTGTGTTGCTAACATGTTCGCTCGACAGTGAGTCAATTCGGCATCGATATCCGCATTCCTGCAACGAGCTGCGAATAATGAAGCGCTCCCGTTCTGTGGCGAACGAGAGCGCTGGATTTGCCGAAAAACAAGCATGCTCGGACTGTTTCTACTACTGATAGCCTATTGTTCTTGCTTCTTCAGTGCTTCGAAGTTCAGATCCGGCGTCCTCCTCGTGCCCCTGATCCTCCTGGCCTCCGCCGAACCAGATCTCGCGCATTTCCTCACATGTCTCAAGCAGGTCGTCGAGCTTGCCCTGGGCCTCCACGCGGCCGCCCTTCATCACTATGATGTTGTCTGCTCGGCGAAGGGCCACTTTCCTGTGGGACACTGCGAGGCACGTCGCTCCTTCGCGCTCAAACACCCTTTCCCAGAGCACTCTCTCGGTCTCGACATCGAGGGCGCTCGACATGAGCGCAACCAGCGTCCACACACTCAGGCCTGCCGGCTCCGATCCAGACAGCAGGTTGAAGAACTCCCGCAACACCAGGGCCGGCACCTGGAAGAACAGCATGAGCACCATCATCGCGATGAAGTTGCCAATCCACAGCCAGGGACGGAATCTTATCGTCGCAAAGATGACCTTCCAGGCAGGCAGTGAAACCGCACTCATGCGAGCAACTCCTCCAATCCCGCCTGGCGCAGTCTGTAGAACCGAGAAGTGGGCCTCGCCAAGAGCTCCAGTCTGTCGCCGAACTCCACGTTTTCGCCGCCATCTATGATGAGGATGTCGTCAGAGCGGTTCACTGTGCCTAGCCGGTGTGCGATGATCACCGCTGTCCGCCCGGCAAGCAGCCGATCCAGTACATGTTCCACCAGCCGTTCGGTAGCCGGATCCAGCCGGGAAGACGCCTCATCCATGATCACTAGACCGGGATTGCGTAAGAATACCCTGGTGAGCGCCAGCAACTGAGCCTCTCCCGCAGACAGACTCCTGCCCCCGCTCTGCAGCCGGGTGTCAAGCCCAGCAGGCAAAGTCCTGTACCAGTCCATCAGGCCAAGCGACTCGATCACTTCGAGTATGCGGTCGTCAGGGATACTGCGGTCAAAGAAGGTGATGTTGTCTCTGACACTAGCCTGGAATAGCTGCACGTCCTGCGTCACATACGCCACCCGCTGCCGCAGCTCGGCAATCTTCGCCTCTCTGATATCCACCCCACCCAGCCGTATGGAGCCCTCCGACGGATCGTACAGGCGGAAAAGCAGGCGGGCGATCGTGGTCTTGCCGCCACCAGTTTGGCCCAGCAACCCAAGGACGCGTCCGGCAGGAAGGTAGAGACTCACGCTGTTCAGCACGGGTTTACCTTCGGTATAGGAAAACGATACGTTCTGAAACTCGAGTGACAGCGGCTCGCCTGCCGGAATCGGCGCTCCAGGTCCATCTGGAATCGAGCTGCTCATCGAAAAGAGCTCTTCCATTCGCTCGACGGTGGCGCCGATATTCTGAAGGCTCTCTACCTGGCGCGTCAGCTCGCGCACAGGACGCGAAAGAAGATTCGTGTAGTGAAGAATCAGATAGGCAGTTCCAAGACTGATCAGCCCTCTCTGATACAGCACGTAGCCTGACAGAAAGGCCAGGCCGTACCCTGCCATCATCATCAAGCCGCCGGTCGCGCTTATCCCGAGTCCCATCAGCGAGGCTTTCCACCACTTGTCCAGTATCACTGAGTGCAGTCTATACAGCCTGTTGATTACGAAGTTCACCGCCCCGCAGGAACGGATGTCTTCGGTGCCAACCAGGCGCTCCTCGAGAAAGGCAAACAGCTCAGTCTCTGCCTCCCGCTGAGCCTTCTGATGAGGCACGGCTATCCCCCTAACCAGAGCCAAGGCTGTCAGCGCCAGGACGATGAAGGCGAAGAAGGCTGCTCCCAAGAGAGGATTGACAATGATCAGGGCAACCACTATCCCCACCAGTAGAAGCAGATTTCCGGCGATTCTGACTGCCAGCTGGGAGAAGAAGTTGGAGAAGTTCGTGGCGTCTGTCTCGATGCGCTCAATGAACTCGCCGGGGCTCTTGTCGTTGTGGACCTGCATGTCAAGTGAGAGGCTGTGAGCAGCGAGGTCCTCACGCAGTGCATTGGTGGCACTCCACGCGACATATTCCCCTTGGTACGTTGCGCCGACTGAAACCGCCTGCTGAACGAGCGCAGCAACGAGAAACCCGATTGCCGCGACTAGCAGCTCGTTCAGCGATCTGCCCGCCGAAGCCGCGTCAATGAAGAATCGCATGATCTGCGGGTTGACTATCTGCAGCCCGATACTCAGGAGTACCAGGATAGTCAACTCAGCAAAGCGCCCCTTCTGGTGTGCCAGATAGCGCGCTAGAATGTGGAGGTATGTACGAAGTGAAATCCCCATACCGTGAGGTTACAATGTCGAGGCAGCAAAGTAAACAGGAAGGACGGTTCAGAGGCGTTTTCGGCCGCAGCGACGCTACCGGATCCGTCAGGCTGCGCCGCGTGCGTGCCCCGCCGCGTACGGGCACCGCCGCCGGTCATGCCACACCTCAACAGTTCCTATCAGCAAGCGCTGTCTGTCACGGGTTGACGGCTGCGAGCCTATGGGTATTCCCGTCAGCAACAATGGGTATCCCCTCAGGTACATATGAACGTTGCGCGTCTGGAACCCTGTTGGCTGATCTTCCCAGCCTGGTTTAGCTCGCATAACCACAATCCAGAAACCACCAAGGGTGATTCTCTAAGGTACCCGCAACGCTATTGTACGTACATTGTCACCCTTCGCACTGCCTGTATTTTACAGCGTTGTACGTACAAAAGCGTTCTGGGGGTCCGAGACTCTCACCCTTGGCATCAACTTCCACAACATTTCACCTGCTACACAATGCGCGACTGTAAGAATTCACCAGAGCTTGTACAAGAATCGCATATGTAGTTCGAGGGGGGTATGTCCACGCGAGCCACAGATGCCTTCGCCGCTATCCTGTATGTTTCGGCGCAGCTCAAAGTGGAAATGGCCCGCCAGCCTACACCCTCGTCACCACCAGATTGCCAGACTCATACCTCTTGAGTCCCGCCCTGAACAGCATGTACCCAAGGAACAGATATACCACGTCAGCCACGAGCAGCAGCGGGAGACTCGCCAGCGTGAGCGACCTGTATATCCTGTGGGGCACGAACACGACAAACCCTGCAGGTGCCAGGCTGTACATCATCCACCGCACACTGTTGCCGAAGATCTTCTCCGGATAGAGGGAGAACGAGATCATGAACTCGGTCAGCAGTCGGCTTATCGCAGACGCGTTTCCCAGGAAGAAGGTCAGTGTCTCAGCAGCAAACCGGGCGCTCGCGATCAGCAGCCCTCCAAGTGCCACGAACCCAAGGAACAGCGCAAACCGCCCGGGAGCAAACCCATACACCAGCAGATAAAGAATGATACCGTAGGCCGTGTCCCCCCACGCTGACACGATCGTCTTGGAGCAGATCACGTTGAAATATACGTCCTTGGGTTGTAGCAAGTACGGGTCAAGCTCCCCCTGGATTATGACCCTTCCCAGAGAGCCGCAGTTGCCAAAGCAGACATGAGCCACTCCGAACGCCGCTGCCGACAGCGCCCACAGAAACATCACGTCTCTGAATTCGTATCCGGCGACTGCCGGAACGCGCAGGTATACTATCTTCCAGAAGAATATGAACGAAGCGTTGTTGATCGCCATCCCGAACACTTGCATGAGGAAGCTGGCCCTATACTCCATCACTGCAGCCAGGTTGAATCTGAAGTAGGCAGCGAACAGCCTCGCGTGTTTTCTGATCGCATCAACCGCCGTTGACATTGACTTGCCTAACCCCCTTCCTGTAGACCGCGATCGCCAGCAGCACGGACAGCGCTATGTACACTGCCTGGACTGCGGCAGTCTGCAGGAACCGCTCCCAAGAGAACGCTACCATCAGCCTGGCAGGCCCGTAGGTGATGTATGGGAATGGCAGAAACCTGACTATCGCCTCCAAACGGCCGGGGAAGTACTCGACCGGCAGCATCATGCCCAGCATGAGCACTAGCTTGCTGTATATCCAGTAGTACGCCGAGTTGTCCTCAGACCAGAATGCAAGCAGCCCGAGACAAGCCTGGAGACAGGTGTTGAGGACCATACCCCCGAGGATCGCCAGCCCTATTGGCAGCAGCGTGACCGCGCTGAATCCCTGAATGGGTCCAATCAGCAGCAGGCCCATCGTTGCGCCGACTGCTCCGTTGAACGCCAGCTTGATGAGCATAAGCCCGATTCCCTGTGCGAACTGGTAGAACAGATAGTCGTACGGCTTGTTCAGAGCATATGCGATCTCGCCGCTCTGCACTGCCCGTGTGAGCTCGCCAAAGACGTCGCAGCGAGACATGTAAACCATCTCAGTGATGATGCAGTACCACATCATCTGCACGCCTGAGTAGTCGGGAATCGGTTGACCGCCCGCGTAGATCGTTCGCCACAGGCTCATCAGTACGAAGCAGATAACAGCGTAGAACGCGGTGTCCGCCGCGAAATTCGCTGCGTACGCCATATTGCTCTGAAGGCTGGTCTCGACGACGAGCATGTACTTGCGGAGCTTCTTTAGCAGCAGCGGCATGCTCCATACCGTGCGGTCATCGGCCAGTGCCAGTGTCCGGCTCATCTGCTTCACCTCCCCTGCCTCGGTCCATGTAGATGCCGGCGATGATCTCCTCCAGGGGTTGGTCTGAGATAGTAATGTCGACGACTTCTCCGAGCCCCATCAGCTCTGCGACGACTTCCCTGAGCGGGCGTCTGGCTGTAGAAACCTCGATGCGCGCCGCATATTCGGATTCCCTTGTCTTATCCACGCCCGGTATGTCGACCTTGGTCTTCTCAGCGTACTTGACGCTGATGATCTTCTTCTGAAGGTAGCTGTACCTCAAGGTCTTTACGCTTTCATCCAGCACGACTTCGCCGTGGTTTATGATGATGACTCGCTTGCACACGCGCTCGATGTCTCCCGCGTCGTGGCTGGTCAGGAAGATAGTCGTTCCCTCTTCCCGATTCAGACGAGCGATCAGGTCTCGGATTCGCTGCTTCGCCACTACGTCGAGGCCGATCGTAGGCTCGTCAAGGAAGATCACCTCGGGTCTGTGAAGCAAGGACGCGGCGATCTCGCATCGTACCCGCTGTCCCAGCGACAGCTTGCGCACAGGCACTTTGAGCAGATCCTCGAGTTCGAACAGCTCGACCAAAGCGCCGAATCTCTCTCGGTATTGCCTCTCGTCCAGCTCGTATATGCCTGCCAGCAGCCTGAAGCTGTCCTGCGGAGGTAGGTGAAACCACAGCTGCGACTTCTGTCCGAATACAGACCCAATCCTGTACGCGAGCTGCTTCCGCTTGCGAAGAGGGTCAAGGCCCAGAACCGTAGCGCTGCCGGAGGTCGGGTGAAGGATGCCGGTCAGCATTTTGATTGTGGTGGACTTGCCTGCACCGTTGGGGCCTATGAAGGCCAGGACCTCGCCCTTTTCGACTGTGAGGTCGATGCCGCGAACGGCATACACATCGCGATGGTGAGGCCGAAAAAGCGCCGAAACGCTGCCTCGCAGTCCGGACTCCTTGACCTTGGTTCTGAACACCTTTGTTAGGGCATTTGTCTTGATCGCCAGCATTGTCGTCACCTCCGAGTCGCCAACCGAGTCGCCGGCCGCCGGTCGAACCGACCGCCGGCCAAACCACACGCCAGCCCAGGCCGCCCGCGAGCCCAGTCGCCTGTCAGTCCAGGCACCCGCCAGTCCAGCCACGAACGGGCACCGCCGACCCACCCCCCAGATATAAAACAAGCCCAAGGAAAGAGCTCGTATCCTGAGACTCCCTCCCCAGGCTTTTTTCCTGAGGGTGTAGCGGAACAACCGCCTTGCATCGCTTGGACCGAACCGGGCGATAGGCCTGTGCAGCGCCGCCTGACCGCCAGTGGAACCCTAGATGCACTCTCCTCGTGTATACAGTATACTTTGGTGATATCGTATCAGACGGATGAACCGGTGTCAATGCCCAGTCGATGGACGGACCGCGTCAAGACCAAGAGCTTGAACCATCCGTCGCCGCCACGCGATCGGCGTCCAGAGCGGCTTATCCTTGGGATTCCGCAACTGCGCCTATGGTCAACAATATGTTCGCGTACCAGCGCTGATCACCAGTAGCTATTGCGAGAGCGAGATTCGGATGTCTGGCTGCGTCGTAGAAGTCATGTCGGGCGAGGGGCTGAAGAGGCACGTCGCTTCCCAGGAGTGCTCTGAACTCCGAGAATATAGGCGCCTCCCCACTCTCGTCCGGCCTCATGACGTGTGCTGCCTCGACTGGCACCGCACTCAGCACCGCGTCGAGCACTTCGGTTACCTTCACTATGCCGGGCGACAGATTGAGAAACACTATGTCAGCCGCCGGATTCGTGGCAGTCGTGAACGGGTAGTTGCCATCAGCAATCAATACCCTTGACCCGTGTCCGGCAGCTCCCAAGCTCCTCAAGATGTCGGGGTGAATCAGCTTTGTCTTCAGCATGTGCATCCCTCCGTCGTGTGACTAGTCTCTGAGAAAAACCTCGCGATGGGAAGAGGTTCGCCGCGTTGCCGATCTCAATGAAAAGGCTCGCAACTCCAGCGCATGCGTTGCTGCTGCGGACGTTTCTCACTTGTCGCGTCGCCCAAACACTCGTAGAATCCGTCCGATCAAGCCAAGAGGTTTCTCGCCGCGTCCAGTCGCTTCGACAGTCTTGGCTGCGCTGCCCGCTTTGGCGCGAGCAACCGGCGCTCTCTTGTCAGCGGCTCGAGCTGCGACGGATGCCCGGCCTTCGAGGACGAGAACCCATCTGTCTCCACGGGACGTCATCTTTAGGCCCGGCTGCTGCCCATCTCTATCAGCTTATCGAACAGACGCGTGAGGTCTTTCACCGTCTCCGGTCGAACTCCTTCAAGAAACTCTATCAGTATGGCACCGCCTGCATAGAAGGACACGCGTGTGAACAAAGACGAGTCGTCAGCCAGATCGCCGGCAAGGTTCAGCGGAAGCCCGAGACGGGCGCGAATCCCGTTATCAATGAACCTCGCGAAGCCCTCTTTCCGCTCTGGCCAGACCATGTACTCGAACGAGTGAGTGTCGACCAGGTCTCTGACAGCTTTTCTGTATTCGGAGACCGTCTGGTAGTCAGCGTTCTGCGCCGCGGCCGGATCGGCGTTGCTCCTCTGTTCGTCTTCCACGCACCCTGCGACCGCGCGCGTCTCACCTCGGTGAGCACATGCATCGGCACCCTTCGACGCTGATCTCAGAGTCCCCACCAAGTCTGAGTATGCATCGCGAACTCGCCGGTCTTGATACGGGAATGGGTAGTTGAGTTCCCACATGTAGTCCTTAGCAGCTAAAGCCTCCACTGCAACCCCAAGCGACTGCTTGAGCTCAATCTCACACTTTTCGAATTGGTAGCAGTGCACAAACTCATGAAAGATGTCGATGTACCCATCAATCGTCGAGAACGCCTCGCCGGATATCCCGGCTTCGCAGTCCCATAGATTTCCTTCGATGAAGCGCCTCTCAGTTCCTACCTAGTGACTCCCTGTTGGCCCTTCAAACCTGTCTTTGAGCGTGTTAAGTTAATCGTACAGTTGCGACAGTGCTGGAAGTGGTGTTTGGTGCGGAAGTGATGAGCCACCAGGAGATACGGGAGCACACGATGGACACAACCGTTAACCACTGGTATAGTAGTACCAAGGGCAGGTACACACCTGCTCACAGGTTGTACAACTTGTGCAGCAGGGCTCTGCAGGAAATGCATAGAGGCACAGTTGCTCATAGACTGTGAGGTGGTGCCATTGGATCAATCATCGGGTTCTGCCCGCACAAAGCTGGCCTCAGTGGTTAAGCGCATAGGAGGGAGTGCGCAGGTGCAGGATTTCTGGACAACGGTTGTAGATACTGTGATCAGCATAGTTCCCATCGTCGCATTTCTGCTCATCTTCCAATTGGCAGTCTTGCGCGCACCAATTGCGAATATTAAGCAATTGCTCATCGGAATCGCCTTTTCCATATTAGGCCTTACGTTCTTCACTCAAGGGCTCAAAATGGGCCTCCTGCCGCTGGGCCAAGAAGTGGGTCAGAGCCTGCCTAGTACGGGCAAGATGTGGATAGTGCTCTCGGTGGGTTTCGTGATGGGCTATGGAGTGACACTTGCCGAGCCTGCATTACACGCACTCGGCCTTCAGGTTGAGGAATACAGCGCAGGACTCGTCTCCAAGAATGTCGTAATACACTCGGTCGCGTTTGGAGTCGGGCTCGGCATTCTCCTGGGGCTTCTGAAGATCGCCATGCGGATACCGCTGGTCTACCTACTTGGACCTGCATATGCAGTGGCCATCATCCTTGCGCTGATCGCACCCAAGTCGATCGTTGGTCCTGCATTCGACTCAGGCGGAGTGACGACGGGCCCAGTGACCGTCCCGATTATCATCGCAGTCGGCGTCGGGATGGCAAACGCCCTGGGCGGGAGAGATCCGCTGCAGGATGGCTTTGGACTCATCGGGCTGGCATCGGCCTGTCCAATCATTGCGGTTCTTCTAATCGGCGCGATCATAGGCTATAGGTGAGGTGTTGCTCATGACATATAACACCATATTCGCTGTGCTCCCACGTGGTACAGCTGACTCTGTGATGGAGGCGGCCAAGAAGGCAGGGGCTAAGGGAGGCACCATATTCCTCGCGAGAGGAACGGGAGCCCATGAAGCAAAGACCTTCTTTGGGCTCACCATAGAGTCGGGCAGGGAAATCCTGATGATCGTCACATCTTCCCAGGACACCGACCAGATCCTGAAAGCCGTGATTGAATCGGGGCGCTTGACAGAGCCCGGATCTGGAATCGCATTCGTGATCAGGGGCGTGGACGTGTACGGCCTGGCCGACCGCACCCATCTAGAGTGATCGACGTCTATCCTGACTGAGCCTGACTGAGCCTGACTCAGCCGGACTGACCTGACTCAACCGGACTGACCCGACTCAGCCACACTGGGCCACACTCAGCTTAGGTGGCCAGCCCGGGCCTGGAGCAGCCTCTCCGACCATACTGATTTCCGCAAGTAAGGGCGCTTGTTCGGCCGATCTCATCTGCCGGACAGCGCCCAATTCTTCACAACTACCTCTGGAATGGGCATGTCAAGAGCATAGCAGAACGCGATTGCCTGGCCTACGTGCATTGCCTCGTGAGAGATCAATGCCGCCAGGTGGCCTAACAGGTCAAGTTTCTCTCCAAACCACTCGATCTGGTCGTCCGGAGTCACAGCTTCGAGAGCAGCTGCCAGCCGTCGGTCTGCGGACGCCATGCGTTCCAGCAGTTCCTCGGCGGGCAAGTCTCCGCCGTACTCCGAGTTGGGGATCAGGTTGAACTCCATCACTCCGGTCCCGATCGCGCGCGTGTATGCGTTCTGAACGTCGATCATTTCCTCAAAGTGCTTTCTGAGCGTGTCCAGTCCGAGCCTAGGTAGCTCTCTGTCTAAGTCCTCGTCGCTCATCTGACTGACGAAACTGCGTGAACAGCCTCTGATGAACTCCCACTCCTTTAGGAGAGCAGCGAAGCACCTGTCCATTGAATGACCCCCTTCGCATGATGCTCGCATGATGCACGTGCATCCGCAATTCGGATCACCAGGATCCGCCAGCCAATTCGCCCACTCTGGAGAACTGCTTCCTTACTGCATTTACTACCTCTATCATATCAGCAATCTCTTGCCAGAGCAAACTCACCGCCCGACCGCTCCGATGTGCTTTACACTAAGCCCGATCGCCCAGTGTGCCTTACACTCAGTCCTCCTGCCTACAATACGCATTACTGCAAATCGTGTTACACTAGAGGTAGAGAAGCAGATGATCGTGTCGCGAGAGTGGAACGCGAGAGCGAATAGTTGAAGTGGATTGCGGGAGCGGAACACGACTGGAAACGAGGCTACGGGTTGGGTTAGGTTAGGTGAGGTGAGGTGAGGGCAGTGGGTGTCACACCATCGTACCGCAGGTTGTGGGAGAAAGAAGCGTTGTTCGATAGAGCAGAAGAGGCCAGGCAGCGGCTTGAGGCCTGTGACCTATGCGCGCACGAGTGCGGAGTCAACCGGCTGGCAGGTGCGAAGGGTTTTTGCAGAGCAGATGATGCAATCGAGATCTCCAGCTACGGGCCTCATTTTGGTGAAGAAGATGTGCTAGTGGGCTCGCGGGGCTCGGGCACAATCTTTCTTACTGGCTGCAATCTGAAGTGCGTCTTCTGCCAGAACTACGACATCAGCCACCTGAGGGACGGGTACGAGGTGTCTCTCGAGAGATTCGCTGAGATCATGATCGACCTCCAGGACAGGGGCTGCCACAACATCAACCTGGTCACGCCGACGCACTTCCTCCCGCAGATACTCTCCGCCCTTGATCTGGCATGTGCAGCTGGCCTCAGTGTTCCTCTCGTGTGGAACTGCGGAGGATATGAATCGGCTGCTGCTCTTCGCCTGCTCGACGGAGTCGTTGACATCTACATGCCTGATGTCAAATTCGGCGATTCTTCAGTGGCCGCTCGCCTCACCGGAGCGCGAGGATACTGGGAAGCAGCTCAACGAGCTCTTCTCGAGATGCACAGGCAGGTAGGCGATCTCAGAGTGGACAGCTCAGGCATCGCGTACCGGGGTCTCCTCGTTCGCCACCTGGTGCTGCCTAGGAATCTTGCCGGAACTGAGGCCGTGCTGCGGTTTATTGCAGAGGAAATCTCGCCGAACACCTACGTCAACATCATGGACCAGTACCATCCGGCCTACGAGGCGCGGTTCCATCCCCCGCTCGACCGCCGGATCACCCGACAAGAGTACAGCGAGGCGCTGCGGATCGCGCGAGAAGTGGGTTTGACTCGACTGGCCTGATTCCAATACGCTGACGCACTGCTTGCGATGCTGGCTGCTTGCGAAGCGCTCGGCCGCCCGTCATGCCCGCCGCGACCACGAAGCAGGCCTGCGACTGCCCCACATGCCCGCGACCACCAGGCAAGCCTGCGACTATGATGCACGCTTGCCCCCCGCCCCCGCACGACATAATCACGCCCGCAGGCATGTCCTGCGGGCGTGACACTTGCGACACTTGCGCACACTGGCGAGCGCCTTATCTTGCCGACAACTCCTCGAGAATCTTCAGCAGATAGTCCCGCCCTCTCACGATATCTCTGCGCTGTTCAGGTCCTGTGATCTCCCTCTCGATCGTCAGGGAGCCATTGAAGCCAAGCCTAGCCAGTTTGGAGATCAGGGTGCGGAAGTCCACCCTTCCCTGCCCAATCGGTAATTCCCTTCCCAGAGCTCTCACGTCTGTCGGGTATTCCCCATCCTTGGCATGCACACCGCGGACCAGCGTACCGAGCACGTCAACTGCGTCCACCGGGTTCGCCTTGCCATACAGCAGCAAGTTCGCAGGATCGAGATTCACCCCGAGGTTGTCGAGCCCGGTGTCCTCTATCGCCCTGCGAAGCGTGATCGGGGTTTCCTGGCCTGTCTCAAACCAGAACTCCAGGTTCCGCTCCCGGCAATACTCTGCGATTTCCTTGACTGAATCCACCACCTCTCGGTAGAGAGGATCGGAAGGATTCTCCGGAATGAAGCCAACGTGTGTAGTGATGCTCGAGACCCCGATCGCCACAGCAAAGCGCGCCGCCTGCTTCAGCGCCTCGAGCCTCTCCGGCCGGTACTCTCGAGGAACTAGACCCAAGACCTGGGGACCGTCTATGAAGTCCCACTTCTTCGGGCCCGGCCATCCTGCCCAGAGCGTGGTGATGTCAATTCCTTTTCTCTGAGTCTCACGGACGACCTTATCTGCGTTCTCGGTCGTGTAGAGGTTCATGTCCCAGCATCCGAGCTGGCAGTTATCAAGACCCATCTCCTGAACTGCACCTAGACCCTCGCTCAGGAGTTGTTCCATGCTCACGAAAACGCCTATCCTCATGAGCCTAACCTCCAATGAGCCCGTCGTTATCAGCTGGACCCGGTGGGCCAGCCACTATGAGCCGAACCCCAGTGAACCCGCCACTATAGGTCGAACCCCAGTGGCCCCGCGGCTATGAGCCGAACCCAAGTGCAAGTGAACCCGCGGCTATGAGCCCTGCCCCAGTGACCTGTCGCTTCCGTCTCTCTAGACAAACCACCAGCATCCGGGGCTGATCCCCTTGATGCTGAAGTCGCGCTGATCTGGCGGGAGAGACTCGAGCAGCTCCCTGGCCTTTCTACCTATAGCCGCGGCCGCTAGCTCCACGTTCCTCCTGCCCACCTCCGCCGACGCGTGCTTCCGCGGATCCAGTCCGCCGATTCCGGAGGGCGGTTTCATGTCGAGGTTGAGTTCACCATCACCAAGCTCAGACAGATCAACCCTGTCCGGATAGAAGAACATCATATTGGACGTCTCCCACTTGGCTGCATGGTCCGTGCCGGACTCCTCGCATCGGCTCAGTGTTACCTCCCACAAGCCAATGCCTCTCACAGTCCCGTCCGCCACCACCGGCTTTAGAGCCTCTTCGATCATATCGATCTGCTGCTGCATGTTATGGCCGGACACACCGATAATGACCCGGAATCCGGTTCTCTTCAGTCTATCGAACAGCTCAGTCAGCACAGGCACCAGGTATGCCTGGTTGAAAGCCGAGTGGAACCATATTGGCGGATACACGACCCCACCGAACTGCTCCGCGCACTTGACGAGTATGGCATGAGCTTTGAGCGCGTCGTTGCCCAGGGGCAGGTGACGGCCGTGCCACTCGATCAGTCCGAAAGGCACGTATACGACCGGAAACCTCCTCGCAGCCTGTTCCAACTGGCTCGGCCGCATGAACTGCATTTGTACTTCTCTTGAGAGCGTGCTGTCCATGCCAATCCCCCTTATCGAAACAAATGCCTCTACTACGCCTTTTCCCTCATTTCGCGGTTCTCTATCTCACGAATCCTTAGAATCTTCGGAGTAGAACGCCCATCGACATACTCCAAGCTCAACCACCTTGAAAGAAGTCGTACTGCCAGCACAGGACCAACGATCTGCGCGCCCATTGCTATCACGTTTGTGTCGTTGCTCAGGCGCGCTCGCTCAGCAGAATAGATGTCATGACACACAGCCGCATATATGCCCTTGAACTTGTTTGCAGCGATGCACATGCCTATCCCGGTACCACACACCAGGATGCCGTTCTTAACGTAGCCACTGTCCCGAATGGCCCGGGCGACACGCTCCGCTATTACGGGATACATCGTGTCGTCATCGGGTCCACAGACTCCTAGGTCCTCATAGGGTACGCCCTCTGAGTCTAGAAATGCCCTAAGCTCCATTTTCAGAGCATAGCCGTTATTATCCGAGCCGATCACGTAAGTCTTGCTACCTAGGTGAGACATATTCTCCAGCCTCCGCTATTTGCCATTGATGTTAGGCCTGACAGGATCTGAGAAGGAGTTGAAGATGTCTACATGCCACCGGCGGCAGCAACTTCCTTCTCAAACTCGTCAAGGTTGAAGGTTTCGCGGTTAAACATCTGACTCTGCAGGAAGACTTCGCTGCCGTCTTTGCTCATCATGAGCGGGAGCTTCAATATCGAATAGACCCATGCCATCAGGCCCGGCAGAGGATCACGGAGGCTGTTGACCTCATCGTAGCACTTCCCGCGTCGGAACCAGTCCCGCCAGTACCGCAGCTTGCCGCGAAAGTCGAATCCCGGACAACCCACGCTCGTCAACAGAGCGGCAACATCGGTAAGCTGCCACCTGGTCCTGAGTCCAACTGGAGGTCGTGGCAAAGTGCTCACCGGGCGATCATAGAGCATGTCGATATACGTGCGGAGATAATCGACTCCCCCAATGTAAGCAGTGATCGCGCCTGGCGCCAGCCTCGGGTTGGCGTCTATGAAGTAGGCCTTGCCCGTCCTGCTGTCCTCGATGTAGTCGAAACTCATGAAGCCGGTCCAGTTAAGCTTTTTGATCAGCAGTGCATCGTACTCATCGATATCCGGCCGGTCAATGACTTCCTTGAGACAACTCGTTCCTCCTATGATCGGATAGACATGAAGGCCGCGAAAGACGACTCTGCCGAGGATTTCGCCATCTTTGGCCAGCGTAACGCTTGATAGAAGGGATCCCTTGACGAAACGCTGCATGAGAGGGAGTTCAGACTCTGGGATCGAGAACTGCTTCACTATCGTGCGGTAGGCCTTTAGAAGCTGGTCGGGGTTTTCAGCTATCCGTTGACCGCTGCCGCTGCACGACTTCCGCAGCTTCATTATCACCGGGTATTCGACCTGCCTGGCCAGGCGCTCGACCTCATCCCATGATTCAGGCATCATTGTTGATTCGGGCACCGGAATCCCCAGCTCCTGGGCAAGGGCTGTGGATCGAGTCTTGTCATGAACTTGCATGATAGCATCGAACGGCATGAACTGACACCGAGTATACCGTGCCAGTTCCTCTCGGAAGACTGACATCACGTACCCTTCCTCGAAGACGGGCACATAGATGTCGTAGTTCCCTGTGCGGAGCTCGTTTATCACAGCTCGAGCAAAACCAACAGGATCGTACCAAACCGAGGGGAAGTAGAGCTTCCGGGATAGGGCGTTCGAATAGAGGCAAAAGTCGAGGCGCTGATGGCCGGCGGCCGTGACCTCATACCCGAGACGAGCCAGATGGCGAATGATGAACAGCCCCGTCGGTGTAAGCGTTCCTGTGACAAATGCGCGCATTATGCTACTCCCTTCTACCGGCAAGTCCGGTCGCTACAGCCACCGGATATCGCAATACGTCTTAGTGATAGCAGGCACTTCAACCAGCGGTTTCAACAGGATTTCGTATTCGAGCGAAGCGATTGCCCGCTTGCAGAACGCAGTCAACTCCTTCTCGCGGGTATCTGCAGTGACCACAAGGTAATCGGCATTTGCCTCCATTGCAAGGTTGTTGGCCGCACGCATAACCTCGCACAGTTCGCCCTGGCTGTGAACGATCGGATCATAGACATCCCAGGTGCGAACGACATCTCCAGGGGCCGGGATGCGAGGCAGAGGCAGGAGTCCGCGCAAGGCTTGTACGACGGGCCTGGCTGCGCTGTAGTACCATGGAATGCTAACAGCTATCTTCTGATAGTCCTCGCTGCTGTCCCATAGTCGAATACTGGTCTGCCCACACCGGATGAGGCCGCGGCAGTACTTGCGAGACAGCGTTTCTTCACCAGACGTCCAATCGGGCACCAAGTCGTAATCGCGGTAATGTTCTGCTACCAATCTGCGATCTTCGGCAAAATCGTAGTCGTCCAAGACCTCTACTCCAGCCGCAACCCGTCTCCGCCTGGTTACGGGAAACAGGTAGAACTTCCGCGTACCGACAAACTGTGCGCCGCCTCGGGTAAGGATCCGTTTTGACCTTACATTGTCCTTCTTGACCAGACCGAACAGAAACTCCACCCCGCGGTCTTTGGCCACCGCGTCAAGGGCCACCCAGATTCGGCCCATGACGGGGTTGAGGCCTCGGTCTGAAACCTCAGGGTTGGCTCGCCAGTCAAAGATCAGTGCGCCCTTGTGGAACGTGCCGCCAACTCGAAGCCTCTGAAAGGCCATGCCCATGACTCCGAGTAGGACGCCATTGTCTTCCGCGACCATCAGAACTGAATCACGGAAGTGCTTCGCCCGGAAGAAGTAGTCGCGGCGACGAACGGTCAACTTGATCTGCGTACCCTGTACTGATTTCTCTTCCATCCGGCATAGCGCATCGTTGTCTCGGGCTTCGGCTGGTCGCACGATCACGTATACCACCTCTTTCCTACGCAAACGCCTCGCCGGGTCCGTAGGTTGCGAGCGCAGTCGCGATATATGAGTTCACACACACGTCGTTCGTGTCGTAAGCAAACTGCCAGAGTTTTCGACTTAACTGCCTGATTACCTCCATACACCTAGGATTGGAAGCGAGATTGCGGGTCTCGTCCGGATCGCTTCTCAGGTCATATAGCTCGTCGAAGTCGAACCCATTGTAGACGAACTTCCACTCTTTCGTCATGACGGAACGCTGGATCCCGTAGAGTTCATTGCCATTGCTCTGAGTGAAGACAGCATCGCGCCAACTATCGGGTGTCTTGCCAAACAGGAACGGCGCCAGGCTCATGCCCGCCATCTTGCCGTCGACCGGGGCGCCTGCGAGCTCAAGAAATGTCGGAGCGAAGTCTGCGAGCGAGACGAAGGCGTCTACAGTCCTGCCAGGCCCCTCCATGCCGATCGGCCATCTCATGGCGACGGGGATGTGGTACGCTCCTCTGAAGCACGGGAGGCCTTTGCACCACAGACCGTGCTCCGCAACGTAATCTCCATGGTCGGAGATGTACAAGACTAGCGTATTGTCTGCCTGCCCCGATTCCTCAAGGGCGTCGAGCACCTGGCCGAAGAGGTAGTCCTGATACGAGCAAAACGCGAGGTAGTGCCTGATGGCCTCTCTGTGCTCACGCTCGGACAATTGGTCAAACCGGCCTCTCAACCTCCTGTACAGGCCTGGCTTATCGTCCATCAGGTCTCCGAAGCTCGCCGGCAGTTCTATGTCGTCGAGGTCGTACATATCGACAAACCTCTGCGGCGCGAAGTATGGATCATGCGGGCCCAGAGTGCCAACGAAGTGGCACCACGGCTTGTCCGCACTTCCCTTTCGCCTCCTTAGCGCTTCTACGGCGTCGCTCACGACTTTCTGGTCTCTGAAGAGATCCTCATGTTTACCGTAGTGGGTGTACAGCGGGTAGCCCGGCCGCAGTATCTCTCCCTCTCCCCTCACGCGATCGGGAGATCCGCTTTGCAGCCTCTGGTATTGGCTCCACTCCCGCATGTCCGGGGGAGTATGGTAGTAGCGGTCGCTGTTGTCCCTGACTGCTGCGGAACCAGAAGACATGTCCCAGCCCCTGTCTCGTGGAGTCTCGACTGAGCTCACGTGCCACTTCCCTGAATAGTACATATCGTAGCCGCTATCTCTCAAGTCCTGGCTCCAGAGCCTGACTCCCTCATGGAGGCCGCGAGAAAGCGTGTTCGGAACATCGACGTTGTTCCACACTCCGTGCTGGGACGGGTACAGGCCTGTGAAAAAGGTCGCGCGGGACGGGCAGCAGTGAGGCGACGGACAAAATGCCTGAGTAAAAACCACTCCATCACTGCAGAACCGCTCGAGGTTTGGCATCCGCGCCCTCGAATACGGAGGAATGGTGTCGGCTCGCTGTTGGTCGGTCATGAACACAAGGATGTTTGGTCGTTGCATGTTGTTGTTCCTCCGTCTCTTGTTGCGTGCTGATCGTGTTTCTGATCGTGCTGCTTGTGATCTAGTACGTGCCCATAGCTAATCCCCTATCGACAAAGTGGCGATAGGTCTCGTAGTTCACTGTATCCGGAATCGAGTGATCGCTGTGCAGGGCGTATCCGTAGTTGCCCTTCACTATTGGGATCTTCGCCTCCAGCTCTGCATCCACTCTGCTAAGGTCATTGGTGTAGAGCTCACGCACATCGATTCCGCCCATGAAAGACAGCCTGTCACCATAGTCACGGTAGAGCTTCAGCAGATCCATTCCCGCCTTAACCTCAATGACCTGAAGACAGTCAATCCCCGCCTCAATCATTCCTCCGACCAGAGGCTCCACGTACCCGCACGAATGCATGATGACAGGCAAGCCGAGGGATTTCGCATAGTCGATCGTCATGATGTGCCCTGGCTGGATGATCTCCTTGTACATTGCGGGCGACATGAACGGCCTCTGCTTGAAGCCCATGTCCTCATAGTACCATATCCCGTCCGGCTTGCCTTCCTCAGAGAAGAGGATCTCCTGCAAATCGATCGTGAGCTGTGCATAGACCCTGACCATGTCCTTCACCCAGTCGGGATCAAGCCCCATGCCCATGAGCATGTACTCGTGCCCGCAGAGAGGATGCATGAGCTCGAAGACATTGGGGCCTGACCACACAAAGAAGCGCTGCTTCTCCCTGGCATGGTTCTTCGCCCGGCGGTAGCCTTCGAAGTTGATCCTCTTCCTGTCGGGCTTGAGTTTGGGCTTGATTAGCTCCTCCCACGCAGTTCTGTCCTTCACGGTGAAGTCGACATGTTCCGGGGTGGAGTCGTGCAGTTTGTGTCTTCGGAGAAAGGCTCCGTTGCCGTCCTTCAAAAGGATGGTCTCCTCGGTCTCCTCAATGACCTCAGGCACGAAGTCCGGGTCAGCCATCATGTTGAAGACCCATGCTTCCTCCATGTCGTAGCCGAAGTGATCGGCGAGGTTTTCACTGCCTGACAGGTGCCCGGCCGACTTCCACTTCGTCAGGGTGTCTCCCCAGAAGTGTTCATACAAGCCGATTCTGTCAACCGGCTTGCGTGCCAGTATGTTGGTCATTCTCTCGATGCTTGTCATCTTGTCCATCTTGTTCCCTCCGACGAAACGCCTACAGCCTTATCTATCACCAGGGTCACATCCGGGTGCAGCTGCAACAGAGTCGCAGGAACATCGGTTGTGATCCTTGAGCTCAACATCTTCTCGACAGCGAACTTCTTGCTCGCACCGGAGGCGATCACTATGATCCGCTTTGCAGACATGATCGTCCCGAGTCCCATTGTCAGGGCCTGCTTGGGCATGGCTTCGATAGAACCGAAGGGTTCGCAGTTGGCCTGCAGGGTCGATTCCGTGAGAGTCACCACATGGGTCTCGAGCAGCAGCTCCCGGTCAGGCTCATTGAACCCAATGTGGCCGTTGCGCCCTATTCCTAACAGAGCCAGGTCTATCCCGCCGGAGTTGCGGATCTTCTGCTCGTAGAGCCTGCACTCCTCATCTGCATCCTTCGCCTCACCATTCGGGATGTTTGCAGACCCGGGCCGTATGTCAACGTGATCAAAGAGGTTTTTCCTCATGAAGCTCCGATAGCTGTTCGGGTCACTTGGGTCAATCGGGTAATACTCGTCGAGGTTGAACACTGTGCACTGGGCGAAGCTAACGCGCCCCTCTTTGTGGAGCCGAACCAGCTCCTGGTAGGTTCCTACGGGTGTGTTTCCAGTTGGCAGGCACAAGACCGCCTGTGGGTTGCCCCGCAACAACGCGGCGATCTCGCCTGCCACGTACCTGGACAATTCATCGTAGCTCTCCTTGACTATCAGATTCACAGTTCTATCACCTCTTACAAAATACTACCTGGTGACTGACATGGCAGCCCATGTAGCCCCCATATAGTCCAAGAGCACGAAGCCCTCACGCATCCATTGCCACCCAGATGCACTCGCTGCAGTGTCAACACGTCTGTTGGGGCCTCACGGCATCCGTTGCACCCCAAGCAAGGGGTGCTGACTACCCCGAACTCGGCGGGTAGCACTGCACCAGGACCATGGCGCTGTCGCCGGAGTTCTGGCACACGAACTCTCTCACTCCATTCGGCACAAAGAGCTGATCTCCCCTAACCACGTCAAGGTATCCGTCCTCGTAGTACAGCCTGCCGCTGCCTGAGACGACTATGAGGCTGGAGAAGCTGTGCTCCGTGTCGATGCTCAGCTCAGAACCAACCTCGACGCGATCCATGGAGAAAACCTGCGTCCTGTCAGGGCCGATCAGAGTCTGCCTGGAGTTGTGGCTGCCTGTGGAGGCAGGCGGCGAGGTGAGGCAGTACCTCTCCAGCAGTTCCGACCTCTCGACGCCTTCATAGTGGAAGCAGTCAAACATCGTATCAAAGCCAAGTCCTTGGTGGCACAGTTCATCTTGTAGATCCAGGCCTCCGGGCGTGCGCCTCTCGACCCTGATCGTGTAGTCCGTCGGTTCCTGAATCTCGATGAGGAAGCACCCAGGTCCGATGGCGTGCGGTACACCGCCTTCGACGAGATACACGTCGCCCGGCCTGACATAGATCTTGTGCAGCGCATCCATCATTCCTTGAACGTCCTGAACCTCAAACAGGCGCTGCCAGTCGCGTCTCGTGACCCCCGGCTTGAACCCAAGCAACACATACGGGGGCTCAGCTCCAATAGTGCGTCCGCCCAGTATGAACCAAGCCTCCGTCTTTCCGTAGTCCGAATGAAAGAGTCTCTTAGCAGCGGCTTTATCAGGGTGGACCTGAATGGCAAGACGTTCAGCCGAGTCGAGAACCTTGATCAGAACACCTGTGACTTTTCCAAAGCGCTCGACATGCCTGCGGCCGAGGAAGGCGACTGGATCGCTGTCGATCAGATCCTTGAGATACAGTCTCTCGCCGTTGTACTCGAGCTGACTCAGTCCCTCACGTGTGTCATTGCCAGCACGAGGATTGTACGAAGTGACGAGCGACGATACCCATTCCTCAGGGAAGTAGCTGTCCAACGGACTCTCAGAGCCATGCCACTCGTCAATGAGCTTCCCGCCTGTGTATGTTCTCCAAACGCGGGTAGTGCACAGTTTCAGAGGCTGCCGGCTGAGAGCCGACGCGTCCTTCATTATCTCTTCCTCCAGAAAAGCTGCGCCGTCCATTCTAGACGGAAAACCCTGATCCCTGGTCGTGGACAGGTTCAGTCGAAGCTTCCGGCAACTCAAAGGACGCCCTCTCCTCTGAAGTCAGCCTGAGCCAGACAGGCAACCAAGACCAAATCCATTCCCGCTGCCGGTCCGGAAGCCCATTGATGAATGACTCTATGACAAACTTGAGCCTTTTCCAGCTCATGATCGCCACTGCAGCCACCCAGACGAGGTACAGCCACACTTCTGGGCAACCGTGAGCGATGGCGATGACCGGCACGGTGATCTGCAGCGGGAACATGAAAACAAGTATCGTTGTCGCAACCGGCCTGATTGCGTAGAGCACCAAGCATACGCCGAGCCACAGGACAACCAGCTTTCCGGGCAGGTAGCCCGACCTGGCAAGCGCGATACCTGTGCCTAGCGTCAGAGCTGAGTCTACAACCACGTCTCGTTCGCCTATCCAGGAAGGCGGCGTGTTTGAGCGGCGGGCGAACTTGCCGTCCACCGTATCGGTGCTCCACAGCAGCAGGTTGTACTTGACCAACCTGCCCAGCGAACTGACGGTTTTCTCCCAGGGCATCACCGCCAGCGCCATTCCACCCAATAGCCGCGAGATTGTCAGTAAATCCGCGACCGTGCGAGCCCACGGAATAGGTCCGTCTTCACGTAGATGCGCATCGCCCGTTGTGATCTCGTTTACTGGCTCGCTCACTGATTGGTCCACCTCCGTGCTGACACTCCGAAGAGCGCAGTAACCTTCACGACCGTGGAAGTGAATCGCGCAATCTCCTTGAATCTGTGAGTTCTCCGCGCCGAACTCAGATACCTGCATAAGAAGGAATCACCATTCTATGTAGCCAATACTAAGCCTCGATATGCACATAGAGCTGAAGGAGGAACAACAGATGCGTGTAATGAGTTTCAACTTGAGATACGACAACCCGGGCGACAACGGCAATTCGTGGAGCTTCAGACGGCCTGCCGCTAGATCAGTTCTGGAGGAGTATGCCCCTGACATCCTCGGCATTCAGGAAGGACTCCCCCATCAGGTCGATGACCTGCGGTGCTGGCTGAGCGAATACACTGACGTCGGCCGTGGCCGCGAGGCAGATCTCGGCGGCGAGCACTGCTCCATCTTCTTCCGCACCAGCGCCTTCAAATTGCTCGACCACGGAGACTTCCAACTGTCAGAAACGCCAGACGTTCCCGGGAGCAAGAGCTGGGGAACTCACTGCACGCGCATCGTGACTTGGGCGCTCCTGCAGAGCAAGGAATCCAACAAGAGAGTACTGGCAGTCAACACGCATCTCGACTACGGTAGCGAACTCGCCCGGGCGAAGAGCGCAGAACTCATCCTGAACCACGTTGGATCGTTTGCCGACATCGACGGGGTCGTGATCACCGGCGACTTCAACGATACGGTTGAGGGCGTTATTCGGGAGTTCACAGAGTGCAAAGGCTACATCGACGCACTGGCTGCAGTAGACGAAACTGGCCCCACAGCGCATGGCTTCACAGGACAGGGCAGGGTGCGAATCGACTACGTGCTGGTTTCACCTTCCTTGAGACCAACACGAGGCGGAGTCATAACACAAAAGCTCAGCGAGATGTTTCCATCTGACCATTTCCCGATCTACGCAGATCTTTGCTGGAAAGAAGAGTGAGGGGGCGCAGTGCCACTGCGCTCCTGCCTACACCGTGGCGCATGACAGCGCGCTCTGCTATCAGCGGCGAGGCGAACGCGACGCGTGAGACCGACCAGTGCTACCGCCCTTTCAGCCAATCCGTGTGAAAGACTCCATCGCGGTCGACCCGCTGATAGGTATGCGCGCCGAAGTAATCCCTCTGCGCCTGCACGAGGTTGGCAGACAGGAATGGACTTGTCAGATTGTCAAAGTGCGATAGCGCGGCACTCATGGCCGGAACCGGGACTCCATGAGCCAGGGCGGTCATCACGGCTCTCCGCCAGCCCCCTGTTCTGCGCCTGAAGTCGCCGCTGAACTGCCTGGTAGTGACCAGACTGACTTGGCCTGCATCCTCGAGATAGGCTTCCTGGACTCGTGGGAGCAGTGAAGATCTAATGATACATCCGGCCTTCCAGATTCGAGCGATCTCATGGCATCTGAGCCCGTAGCCGTATTCCCTCGAGGCCACTTGGAGCATCTTCATTCCTTCTGCGTAAGCCATCACTGTTGAGAGGTAGAGCGCATCCTTCAGATCTCTCAGCAGCGAGGATGCATCGCATCCGGTGGCGCCTTCGATCGCTCCTCGAACGGCCCCAATTCCATAATCCCTCAGTCCGGTCCTGCCGAACGAGCTGGACACGAGCATCCGCTCGCTCTTGATGGCTGACATGATTCTGGCCTCAACCGCCGCGCTGATAGCGGGGACGGCGACGCCCAAGTCAAAGGCGTCCTGTACGCCCCACTTGCCTGTTCCCTTCTGCCCTGCAGTGTCGAGGATCATGTCCACCAATGGCTGGCCTGTCTCAGCGTCCGCCCTGTCCAGCACCTCGGCGGTGATCTCCATCAGGAATGAACTCTGTTCCTGGTTCCACTCCGCGAAGGTGCCGCTGATCTCCCCTGCACTCATGCCGAGGACCTTTCTCATCACATCGTACGCCTCGGCAATGACCTGCATGACCCCGTACTCTATCGAGTTGTGCACCATCTTGACATAGTGGCCTGCGGATCGAGGCCCTATGTAGGTCACGCAGGGACCGTCCTCTGCCTGGGCCGCGATGGCTGAGAGCAGCTCTTTCAGTGCAGAGTTGTATGTCTCCTCATCGCCGCCAGGCATGATCGACGGACCATTCAGAGCGCCATACTCGCCGCCACTGATTCCGACGCCCATGTATGAAAGGCCCAGCTCCGAGACTCGGTCGTAACGCCGATCGGTGTCTCTGTAATAGGAGTTGCCTCCGTCTATGATTATGTCTCCGTTATCCAGAAGGGGAAGCAGTTGATCGATAACAGAATCGACAGGCGCGCCGGCCTTTATCATGAGCATTATCTTGCGAGGTCTCGACACCGATCCTACTAGCTCTTTATAGCTGTATGCAGGGGAAATACGCCGATTCGCCGCTGTCTCAGAGACAAACCGCTCTGTGACATCAGGCTCCCTATCGTATACGGTGACGCTGTATCCTTTCGACTCAATGTTGAGGGCGAGGTTCCGTCCCATCACCCCAAGTCCTATCAGGCCAATGTCGCTCTTTGGCATCGCACATCCCCCTGCCTCAACGTCGGTGCGATCCACCTGACTCGGTGCTACGCACCCGACTCAGTCTCATTCACCCCATCCGGTTCCATGCGCTTGACCCGATCCCATGCACCTAACCCGGTCCCACGCACCTAGCCCGGTCGCATACACCTGCCCCGGTCCCATGCATCTGGCCGGGCTCTAGGCACCTAGCACCGACATCTTCTCGTACCATTCCATGTACTCGCCAAACCTCTCCTGATAGAGGCTGGCCTTCCCGCTATCTGGAGTCACTGTCCTATCTACCTCAGCGGGGAATTGCTCCAGGCTGCTGATCTCACCCATAGCCTTGGCCGCAAGAGCAATCGCGCCCATGGTAGAGGCGTCACTTATGCTCGAAACAAGGATCTCCCTCTGGAAGATGTCTGCCAGCATCTGCAGCCACTTGGGTGAACGAATGATGCCGCCAGACACGTAGATCCGCTCCGGTTCGCAGCCTACGCTCAGCAGCTTCAGGTAGCATTGATACAGGTTGAAGAGCACACCCTCGAGGATCGCGTAGTACAGGTCGCCGAGGGAGTGTGAGAGGGTGAGCCCGAAGAACCCGCCCCTCCTATTGTCGTGCCAGCCCGGGCATCGCTCGCCGTAGAGGAAGGGCAGAAAGATCGGAGCGTTCCTGACGTCCACTTCGTCTGTCAGTACGTTCAGAGACTCGAGATCCGGGACTCCCCTGCACATGGACTGTCTCAGCCACTCAACACAGTTGCCGGCTCCCGATGTGGCAGCCCCGGCCAGCCACTTGCCTTCAGCCGTGTAGTAACACCAGGTAGATGGGTTCTCAGGCAGGACAGGCTTTTGGAACGCCACCCTCAGGGCTGCGCTGGTGCCTACAGATATGGTCATGCTGCCGCTCTTGAGAGCGCCCGACCCGATCTGAGTGAGCGCGCCGTCCGCACCGGCAATGACCACCGGCGTGCCAGCGGGTATCCCAATCCTCCTGGCCGCTTCTTCCGACAGCCTGCCCAAGTGTTCGGACGCCCAAATCGGCGAGAGGCTCTCTCGCCTGAGCTCTGCGAACTCGAGGATCGAATCGTCCCAGTCCAGAGTGTGTATGTTCATGAGCCCGGTGCCGGAGGCCACGTTCTGAGAGACAGCGGATTCACCAGTCATTCTCTCAAAGAGGTACTCCGGCTGCGATGAGATGTACCGAGCATCCTCCAAGCCTGGCGCCATTCGCTCCCGCATGCATTTCCATTTCCACAGAGGATACATGCTGTGGACGTAGCATCCAGACCGCTGATAGAGCCAATCCCTGAGTTGTTGGTCCTGACGATGCACGTTCACACAGTCGGCTGCCAGTCGGTCAGCCCAGGTCATTATCCGTCCCAGCGGAGATCTGTTGCGGTCAAGCAACAGCAAGCTGTGCCAGATGCCGCAGAGGCCAATGGCATCGATCGGAACACCTGCCGCCTGAATGGCGAGACGAGCACACTCTACGACCGGTTCGTACATCCCTTCGGGGTCGAGTGACACTACGTCACCTGTGGACTTCCCATAGGGCATACTACGGCTGCAAAGGACTCCGCTCCCTGTGGAATAGACCAGAGCCTTGGCCGAGGAAGTGCTCGCCTCCAGTCCCAGGACGTTCACCGACGTGTGTTCCTCCCTATGCCACTACGCTACTTCACCTCTTTACTATACCACTCTCTGAGGATGGCCTCAGCTTTCTTGCCGTATATGCCGAAACTCCTGTCCGTCTTGGCTTCGTCTATGCTGTAGAGCTTGTGACTCCAGTCCCACCAATGGTACCCGGAAAACCACGGCTCATCCCAGAACGCCTTCAGCGCAGTCAGGTAGAACTTCGCCTGCTCGTCTTCATCATACGGGAGCTCGGTTGCACCATCCCAGGGCATGTCGAGGCATCCCTTGGCACTCCGGCATCCGATCTCTGCGAAGTAGATGTTCGGACCGAATCTCTTGTGTATGCCGTAGAGCTTCTCCTTCACCTTCTGCCAGTTCGCCATCAAGCCCTCTACGCTGCCATCCGTCTGCCGGCCTACAGGATAGTAGCCGCTGATGCCTATGAGGTCGAGGTCTCCCAGCCAATCAATTCCGTCCTCATTGCCATGGTTGGCGTTGTATGTCACAATGCCGTGATATACCCCTCTGACTACATCGATCACTTCCCGCCAGTAGGCGGTCTTTCTCTGCGTGCCTACCATTTCGCACCCGATGCAGTACATCTCGCACCCGGTTTCCTCTGCGATCTCGGCATAGTGGCGCATGTACGCTCGGTAGGACGCAAACCAGGCCTTCCAGTAGTGGTCTGCTCCGTCGGGGAAGTCGATGTAAGCGCGCCACAGTCCGTCCCGAGGATTGATGACAGGCTTCAGGCAGACTTCCATGCCCATCTCATGGGCCTTGTCAATGATGAAGCATATGTCCTTGTCTGTCGGGCTCATTTCGTAGTCGAAGTACACCCGGGTGGACAGCACTGTGTCTTGAGGTGTATCGAACGCGAAAGCTATCGACTCACATCCCGTATCCTTCAGCTTCTTCAATGAGTCCACTGCGTACGGCTCTCGGTACTCGCCTCTTCTTCCCATCCAGCCGAAGGTGAACCCCTTCACAAACATGCGACGATCCACATGTATTCCTCCTCATGAAGCTCACAACGAATTGCTCTTGATGAAATCAACAAGCTCATCAACCTTGGCAAAGGCCACACAGGTCACTGTGTCTGCTGCGCCGTAATAGACGGCGATCCTGCCCGTACGTGCGTCAGCCAGCGCTGCACAGGGGAACACCACGTTCGGCACATCTCCGACGCACTCGTACAGAGTCTGCGGTGAAATGATGTACGGCGCAGTCCTGTACATTACCTTCCACGGCTCCTCAAGGTCGAGAAGAGCGGCCCCGGCGCTGTATACGAACCCGTTGCACGACGTCAGCACGCCGTGGTAGATCAGCAGCCAGCCCTCTGTGGTCTCTATAGGCACCGGACCTGCTCCGATCTTGGTGCTCTGCCAACCTCCTACGGTGCCCATCACATGGCGGTGGTGCCCCCAGTGAATCATGTCAGGGCTTTCACTGACGAATATGTCGCCGAAAGGCGTGTGCCCGTTGTCGCTGGGCCGGCTCAGCATCATATACTTGCCTCTGATCTTCCGCGGGAACAGCACGCCGTTGCGGTTGAAGGGCAGGTAGGCGTTCTCTATCTGGTAGAAATCCTTGAAGTCATAAGTGTAGGCGACACCTATCGTGGGGCCGTAGTACCAGTTGCACCAGGTGACGTAGTACCTGTCCTCGATCCAGCATACTCTCGGATCGTACCCGTATACGAACCTTCCGATCTCCGGATCATCGCATTTGAGGCGGATAGGTTCGTGTTCGATCTGCCAGTGTATCGCGTCCTCGCTCCGCCCTGCGTGTATCCTCATGTTGCGGGCTCTGTCGTCCACACGGAAGACGCCAGCAAATGCACCCTTGAACGGCACCACGGCACTGTTGAAAATGCTGTTAGAACATGGGATCAGGTTTCTCGGGATAACCGGGTTCATCGTCGAGCGCCAAACCACATCCGAACAACCCTGAGGCCTCTCCTCCCAGGGGATATTGGCAAGCTCATTGCCGATGATAGCAACTCTGCTCATCGCTCTCAACCTCCGCCGCTATACTCCTTGATGACTGACTTGTTGATGACAAAGCTGTCCATGTGGACAAACGTTGCGCCGGGGCTTACCCCTGTCAGGAGAGCCCGCATCAACTACACTGCTCCGTACTTGAGGAGCGCATCCCTCATCGCCAGAATATTCTCGTCTTTGCAGTAACTCGTTATCGTGTTTGCGCTCGAGAGAATGTACCCTCCGTCACGCCCGATTCGCGTGACCCTGTCCTTGACTTCCTGCTCCACCTCATGTGGCTTTCCGTTGACCAAGGTATACCTGAGGTCGATGTTGCCAACCAGACAGATCCTCGACCCATACTTCTCTTTGACCTGTTCGATGTCGACAGCACAGGGGTCAAGGGGATGGATCCCGCTGAATCCGAGCTCGATTAGGTCATCGATGATTGGCAAAATGAAGCCATCGCTGTGGAATATGGCCGGAACCTTGACTCGGTCCATTACCCTCGCGAGCCTGGGTTTGGCCACCTCGCGGAAAAACTCCGGCGAGAACATCATCGAGCTGTTGAACGCGATGTCGTCTGTGAACCAAATGATGTCAACCCCGCACTGCTGGAGCCTGGTCACCACCTCTGCGCTCCACTCCGCGTATATGTCCAGGATCTCTTCGACGAGTTTGGGGTCATCTACGAGCGCGTACGCGAAGCTCTCCGGCCCCATGCTGAGCAGGAGCGGGTCCAGCCCTATGTTCGTGGCTGCGAAGATCGCATACCTGTCGCCGTGCTTGTCGACGAACTTCTTGACCTGATCGTACCGAAACTGGTCGGTTGGGTCGCCCGGATCGACCATGCTCAAGTCGCTGCGATCCTTGATCTGCCCGCCCACAATGAAGCTGCGGCCTGTCTCGTCTGTCCGCCGCTCTACGTAGATCGTCGGATAAAGGCCCGTGCCGATCCCATCCAAGCAGAGGAACTCGGCCAGTTCACCTTGGTCGTACCGTTCTTTCTTCAAAAGCCTCTGACCTACCACGTAGTCGACTCCGAGTTCCATGAAGGGAACTCGATCGGGCTTCTGGCATCGCAGGGCTGTCAAGACACGCTCTTTAGAGGTCAATCCGATTCCCCCACTCAACTGCAAATCTCGAAATCCTGGGCTTTTGAGAATTGGGTCCTCTCGAACCTCCCCCCGCCTTGATCGGTCTTCTCCCTCGAGGGGAGGGTCGAAGCCATCGAAGCCCGAGAGGCAAGTCGGAGAGGACCCGATCACAGATCGTCCGGATGCCCCGATGCGGAACATATCCAGAGCACCCGAACACAGACCATCGTCCGGATCCGCAACGCAGACCATCGTCGGACACCACGACGCAGATCACTGCTAGAAAACCCGAGCGCAGACCATCGTCAGAGGATCCGAACGCAAATCAGCGATCTATGGTATACTACTCGCCGAAGATGTCGTCTAGGATTGCCTGCTTCTCCGGCTTGATCGATGCCAGGAACGAGCTCCAGTCTTTGTCGCCGCGCTGGAAGCCGCCCCAACCATCAGCCACGCGGCCGAAGTACGGGTCGGTAGCTCCCTCCCACTTGGTGATGGAGTCGACCAGCACCTCATACGACTCTCTGTTCGGCGCCCACTGCCTGAAGGACTCCATCGTGCCTTCGATCAGCTGCTCGCACGGATACAGGGCATTGACCAGTGCGATCAAAGCCTCAGGCTCTGCGGAGTTGGCAGGCAGGCATGCATAGTTGAAGCCCATCGCGGCACCTCTGTAACCGGTGGCCGACGGCCCCTTGGGCACCGGGACGATGCCGAAGTCGAAGTCGACGTCCCAGGCTCCGGTTGCCGGGTTCAGCAGGTCTCTCAGGACGTAGTGGTTCATGTAGAACATCCCAGTCTTGCCCGCCACGAACGCATCAGGCCCATAGCCCCTGAAGATGCCCGCCTGCCACCAGGCGTCCATCTGGTTCAGAGCCTCGACGACGTTCTTCTCGTCTGCCGTGAACGTCATCTTGCCGTCGATGCTCCTGACATACCGGCCGTCGTTGCTCAGCACCACGCTGATCGTCGGGAAGATGTCGAAGCCCCACTGATCTATGGCCCCGTCGTTGTCGATGTCCACGGTCAGCCTCTTTGCGATGTCGGTAAAGGTGTCCCATGTCCACTCGTCGTTGAGGTAGAGCTCATAGGGATCCGGCAATGCCATCGACTCGAAGATCTCTTTGTTGTAGGCTACATACTCCATCATGTCAATGGCAGAGGAGCTCCCTGTGACGAATGCGTAGAGATTGCCCTTGTACCTGAGGCTCTCCATCAGGTCCTTGGAGAGGCTCGGCACGTTGTTCCGGTACACTTCCGGCAGCACATTGTCGAGCGGCATCAATGCCCCCTGGCTCATCAAGGTGACTATGTCGCCACTGCCAATGTGAGAGATCACGTCATAGGCCGACTCGCCGGACATAAGTCTCCTCGTGATCGTGTTGGGATACTGGTCCCACTGGACCTCGAGGACCTCGATCTTGCAGTTGAAGTCCTTCTCGACCTGGAGCCGCTTGTCCATCATCTCGGGGGTGTTGAACAGCGTGACCAAGCCACCATGCAGAAGGAAGGTGACGGTCTTCCCGCCAAGGTTGTACGACTGAGCACTAGCAACACCAAAGAGTGTCAGACACAGACATACCGCAAGCACAACGGAAATGCAGACTCTGAACCTCAGCGCTCTATTCACGAAGGTCCCTCCTAGTTGAATGAAGTCGCTTTCTGGGTGAAGTCACTCTCGATTGACCTTGGCATCGGCCGCAGAAGCTTGTTCGACGCCTCGTCGACCGTTTGCAGTGCACCTAGCCCAAATCAACCACCTCCCAACTCGTGATCTTCGATTACTCCACCAGCCCTGTCCGTTCTACGCTCTCGATGAAGTGACGCTGCATCAGCACATACACCAGCAGCAAAGGAGCAATCAGCAACAGCATTCCTGTGTTGTTGCGCAGCGTCACGATCGACGGCGTGAGGATACCTGTTCCGATGCGTGAGAGCATCGTGGTCAAGAACGTCTTCCCGCTCATGAACAGGCTGGTATACAGGAAGTCGTTCCACTGCCACACGAAAGCAAAGAGAAACACCGTTACCAGTGCAGGAATCGCATTCGGCAGCATGATCGAAAGGAACGTCCGCAGAGGATCGGCGCCATCGACATAGGCGGCCTCCTCCAGGCTGCTCGACATCCCTTTGAAGAACTGCCGCATTATCAGGATGAATATGCCGTTCTTGATACCCATGCCGGTGACCGACATCAGTACAAAAGGCCAGAAGCTGCCGATCAGGTTGATACCCGGCTCTGGAAGCAGTCCGTACAGGTTGAAGAACCTGAAGTTCAAGTACTGCGGTATTATCGTCACCTGCGGCGGCACCACCAAGACGAAAGCGACCAGAGCGGTGATCAGGCCGCTGCCTCTGAAGCTCAGCCGCGCAAGCCCGTAGCCGATCAACGTGCACGACGCGACCTGCAGCACGCTGACCACGGTCGTCAGCAAACCCGTGTTGAACAGGGCGCGCGGGTAGGACATGAGCTCGATGACAAGCTGGATGTTCTCCAGGGTGAACCTTCTCGGTATCCACCTGACTGTCGCGTCCCACATGTCGCTCTCGGTCATGAATGCCGTGGACAGCTTGGATAGCAGTGGGAAGATGATGACATACGAGATCGCAACCAGGAGCGCTGTCCTAACCAGCACCCACGGCCAGTGCTTTATGTTTCGAAACCATATCCGCCTCAGGCGCAAGGTCGGCAACATCGTTACCCTCCCCACCCTCTACTGGTGGTACAGCACTCCTTTGGAGACAATCTTGATCACGACTGCAAGCACGATCGCAACGAAGGCGAAGTAGAACCAGGCCATCGCCGAGCTCAGGCTATACCCCATTGAGGACAAGGATACTGCGTCGTAGATCGTGTTCATCATCTCGCTGTTTCCAGCCGTGAACGAATCAATAATGGTAAAGATGATGTTTACCAAGATCAAAGGCGTCAGCATCGGGAACGTGACCACCCAGAAGCGCTCCCAGCCCGTGGCACCTTCTGCGTCGGCGGCTTCGTAGAGGGACGCCGGGATCGACTGAAGTCCAGCGAGAAATACGAGTATCTGGATCCCGGACGCCCTGATTATCACTGCGACGTTGTCCACAGCCGCCATGAGGAAGCTGATGAACGAAGACGGAAGGCTCAGCTGCTCGAAGAACGCCCGCACCGCAGCGTCGCTAAATACGGCAGGTCCGCCTGCGCCGACCAGCTCGGAATTCATCAGCACTTGTGTGACAAAGTCAGCTCTCTCCATGCGCAGCACAATGCCGGCTGAAAGGATGACCGGCAGGAAGAAGATGACCCTAGCCAGTGTCCTCCCTCTGAACTTCTGATTCAGAATGATGGCCGAGAACAGGCTAAAGCTGATGACCATCGGGACGTCCTTCAGCGTCTGAAGGAACGCATCCACGATCTTGCGGATGTACTGGGTGTCCACGAACAGCATGAACTCGTAGTGCTTCAGGCCGACATAGTTCAGCTCGTACCCGGTCTGAGTGAACCTGATGTCGCTCAGGCTGATGAGCATTGACTTGATGAACGGGTTGACGAAGAACAGGACAAAGCCTACCACAAAGGGCATCGTGAAAAAGATGCCGTAGAGGGCTTTCTGGCGTTCCAGATTCATTCGGAATCTCTTCATTTGTCCCGTTCACCTCCTGCCACCGCAACGAAATCCCGGGCACCGACCTCGATTCCCTCAACCGTGACAGCGTCGTAGTTGTAGTTGACAATGACCGCACGCCCGTTCTCATAGGTCGTCTTGTAGACGCCTGCTGCGAGGCGCTCGTGATCGACAATCAGCTGTCCCTGCACATCGCGAAGCACACTGTTGAGCTTCCCGTAGAGCGCCACCGCGGACGACTCGAAGTTCCTGTAGTAGACCGACATCAGATAGCTGAACTCAGTGTCTTTCAGAATCGACGGATCCCGATACACCCACCTGTAATAAAGCGACGAGCCTGTCTCCGCTGCTTTGAGGAACGCTTCCCCGGGGTCAACGGAGGTGTTGATCGGCTCACCCGCGTAGTCAATGAGCCCATGAACAGCGATCTGATAGAACGGCACCGTCTCATCCATAATGAAGTACCTACTCGAAGTGGTCGGGACCTCGACGACATTGCGGGCATATGGAAGCGCCAGCGCATTGCCTCCAGACACCATGAGCTCCAGTCCTGTCTCCCTGAACTTGTGCAGCTGATTCCGTATGATCTTCTCCGCCTGACCGCGGTCCACAACAGCCTTGACGTTGAAGTCTGAGTTGACCTGAGTCCCCATGTATCTCAGAGACATGCCCTCGAAGCCGTAACCTACATACCCATCCAAGAAGCGATCCACCAGCACCTCCAGCCTGCCCGGAGACACCACATAGCGGAAGTCCTTTCCGCCCCTCTGGTAGTCGTACTCGGTGATCTCTTCCCTAAAGACCCTGGCCACCTGTCGATCCAGGAACCGCGAGGCGTCCTTCTGTCTGTTGAAGTCATCCATGCCGGAGTTCAGCAGAGGCACGTCCGGGAAGAGGTTGACGCCCTGCTCGGCGAGGTACTGCTGAAGGCGGCGCAGCTCTTCCCTGCTGCCGAGGGCCCGATCCATTTCTGCCTTGTATGGGAAGGTAGAGTCGAGCCCACCTTCCAGCCATCCTGAGTACCGAAGCCTGATGTTTGCGACGCCCGCATCCAAAAGGCTTCCAATGATAGACTGGCACTCCGAAAAAGTCGTCAGGGGCACCGTCCTCCTGATCGGGGCGCCTAGTACTGGCGTCTTTATGCTCACACCGCCGATCAGCTCGACAAAGAACGGTATGTCTCCTTGAGTCGCCACCCGCTCGAGCCCGCATTGCGACATGAGGAAATCCCGGTAGTATGCCGCCATCCCAACGTAATCAGCGCTGTCGCCATAGAGGAAGCCATATCGGACTGACACGCTGCCTGTCGAGTTCCTCGCCTGAAATGCGCTTCTGATGTTCCAATGCTCGCTCGGCAGCGAGATCCGCCCTTCAGGCATCACGATGATTTCCGCACAGACTGTGTTGTACGAGTTTGTTCTCCCGGCTATGTCTGCCTTGATTCTGGTATTGGCTGCCCCATCTTCGATGATCCCGACCAGGCTCATATCGCCCCGTCTGATCCCAAAGACCGGGAGGCGAATCTGTTCAGAAGTAGGCGCGTCCCAGGACCGCTGTGTTGCATAGTCAGGACCGTACACTGGACGCCGATACGATTCTGCATACAGCTTTCCGTTGTTGAGGTAGATCAGCGCTCCTGAGCCGTCGGGCACAAAGATGTACCCCTCTTCGCTCTGGTCGGCCGCGCCGAAGTAGTCGAGCAACGATACCGAATGCAGCGGATAGGAAACGTGGTTGCCGCTGGCGTCCAACACGTCAGCAGGATACTGGATCTCATCCAGCGGAACCGTCACAACCAGGTCGCGGCCGTCCAGCCTGTATTCGATCGGAATCGCGAACACCTCGACCTTGGGCTTCGGAGGATCCAGGTCATTGGCTATGTGGTCATCCTGCACGTCGAAGGGCGTGTAGCCGGTCTCTTTGATGAGCGCCGTCATGTCTTCGATGTCCCACCGGGAGGCCTTGGGGTTGAGCATCATGACAACGCCCTGCTTCATAGATTCAAGCAGCTTCGATACGTGGGAAGCCCGCAGCAGGCTCCTCCGGTCAACATCGCTCCTGTTCTTGACGATGGTATCGACCAATGCGGCGAACAGCTCCCTCTCCTTGGCTGTCGTGAGCGACTCGCCGGGAGACCTGAGGGCGTAGTCGCCCAGGAACGAGCGGCTGTCGACGTCAGCGATCTCTACCCGTTCGTAGTCCGGACCGACAGGCTCCAGAGAGAGCGGCAGGTAGTTGTCGTAGAAGAGTTTCTTGTCGCGATCTCTCTCAATAGAGTCCACGATCTGCTGTAACCGTTCTGCAGAGACCAGGACAGGCAGGAAGCTGGTCTCGTCCCACTGCTTCCCGATGATGTAGTCGATACGGACTCCGTTCTCCAGAGGCCTGATCTCGAACTGGCCGTACAGCACGCTGTCGTTGTAGCTGTCCAGTTCCTTCCGAGCCTGGGTCGGAGTGTAGTACACGATGGTGAGCTGCGAACTAAGCCGGTTCTTGGCTGCTCCTCTTGCGATCTTCTCGTTCGTGGCTCGGTTGACAGGGTTCGAGAACCAAACTTGCCCGTACTGCTTATCGATGACGGCGATCTCGGTGGTCTCCTCGTTCACGCACAGGGCCAGATACCCGTTTTCCGCGACCTTGGTGAAGCCGCGGGGCGGCTCGATCTCAGGCTGGGGCTGAGACTGAGGCTGCGGCTGGGCCGACGATGCGCCCGCCTGAGCCTGGGTCTGAGGCTGCACCGAGGATGCCCCAGCCTGAGGCTGGGCCTGCACTTGACCTGAGGACGCCTGTGCCTGCACCTGACCTGAAGACGCCTGGGCCTGAGGCAGCGTCTGCGTTTGGCTTGAAGACGCCTGCGCCTGGCCTGAAGACGCCTGGGTCTGAATCTGGCCTGACGAGGCGTCAGCCAAAGCCTGACCCGAGGAGCCCTGAGTCAAGACCTGATCTGAGGAGTCCTGAGCCAATGCCTCGCCTGAGGAGTCCTGGGCCAATGCCTGGCCTGGGGAGTCCTGAGCCAAGGCGTGGCCCGAGGAGTCCTGAGCCAAGACCTGGCCCGAGGAGCCCTGAGCCATTGCCTGGCCTGAGAGCGCCTGAATGGCATTCAAGCGGTCGCCGCCCAGCCCGACGGCAACCGCAACCACTGCCAGGAACGCTCCGAGCAGGATCACAGCAGCTATGGGAGATATCCGGGCTTTTCTCAGCCTCATATCTTGGCTAACTCCTCCGGCTACAGCCTTAGCACGATCTCGTAGTACACGTCCATGACAAATGCCAGCGATTTCGCAAGTATGCTCGAGAACAACAGCGCTATGAAAATCACCATTCCGATGCCCGCAAGGGAGCAGGCGCTGGTTATGGCGTTCTTTATCACGTCGTAGTCATGGATCACCATCGAACCAAGGAAGATCAGCAGCAACGACCATCCTGTCGCCAGCACCACGAGGAACACATACAGCTGAGCTTCTTCGAGGACCAAAACCCTGCTCAACAGGGTCGTAGGGGTGAGAAGCAGTACTAGCGGTGTCAGCCCGTAGGACGAGGCGATGTAGATGTCCTTCACAGTGCCCTTCCCGTCCATCAGGGTGGTCATTGCCCAGCTGACAACGCACCACAGACCAATCGGCACAAGGATGCTCGAGATCTCCCTGTAGATGTTCAACTCTGTCAGGTTCCTGTAGTTGAACAGGAAGCCGGCATATTGCCTGAAGACCACAAACGATATGCACGCGAGGACCAGGATTATCGTCGCGGAAGCAACGTTACCTTTCTTCTCATGCTTGAGTTCCCAGAAGCCATCGAACGGATGCAGAATGACAAACAGCGAGTATTTCAGACTATCGAGCAGGCGTTTTGCAGCTAGCACATGCCAACCAGACGCGGCGCCGCCAGACACACGCTCGTCAGGTCCGAGCACGCCAGACGCCCGCCTCTCAGACCCGAACCCGCCGGACGCGCGCCCGCCAGGCACGTGCCCACCAATCGGCGACATCCCCTTGTCGGGCAGCGCATACGGTGAACTCGACGCGCCCATCGCACTGCTGGAACGCCTTCGCCAGGCCTCCAGCGCCCTTCGGCCTATCAGGATGGCGGCGATGACGGCAATCACGACTAGTGCCGCCTTCCCGAAATGCTGCTCGATGGCGAGTTCCCGCAGGTTTCTGAAGGCCTTGGAGTAGGTCTTGCGATCGTAGCCAAGGACTGCGTATCTCATGGCGCCTTCGTAGTCCTCAGCCTGCAGCCTGGCCCGGGCTATCCCTCTGTAAGCCGGATCGTAGTTCGAGTTCAGCGCAAGGACGTTCATCCAAATCTCAGTAGACTGGTCGTACATCCCGGCCTGGTAAAACCTCAGAGCCAGGTGTATCGCAGTCGCGTACGGAGTCGGGCTGTAGACCGTAAGGATGTTGCGACCCTTGTCAAGGATGAGTATCCTCTCGTCGGACATAACGTCGAGGGCTACCGGCTCGAGCAGGTTGCCCACCTGCAGCCCCTTGCCTCCGAACACGTAGAGCAGGTTGCCATTGTCGTCGTAGGTGTAGACCTGCCGGTTGTTCCCGTCAAGAGCACTGTATCCCTTGAAGCTGCGATAAGTGATATCTCGAAAGATCGATACAGCCTCTGAAGTCAGCTCGACGATGTTTCCCCTGGGCGTCGTAAACCCCTCACGCCGCAGCACGTCCACTCCGGAGGGGCTGAGCCTCTTGATGACTTCTTCAGTCCTGGTAATGTCCTTCTTCGCGTCTTCTTCGGCAGTCCTGTCGATCGCTGTGTCAACCGTAGCATAGATGAAGCCCATATCGTCTATGTCGAGGCTGCTGTAGGTTATCGGAAGGAACAGGGCCCTTCTCTCTCTCTGCCTGCGAGTGGCAACTCTGCTCCAGAAGAGGTCGGCTGCACTCGGCGCTACCCTGGGGGCTCCGATGAAGCCCTGGAAGTTGCCGGCCACATCGAGCGAGATCAGGCCGTCGAACACGCCTTCAGCTATGACATACATCCTGCCGGCCGGATCAACGCCCACTTTTTTCGGCCGGTATACGAAACCCTCCGAGAGAGTTTCGTCCGTGTCCGAGGTCGGAGCACCTATAGTCCTGACCAGATTGCCGGTCTCGTCCAGTTCGACAATTCGCGCGTTTCCGGTATCAGCAACATAGATGTGCTGCTCATCTGTGAGGAACAGCCCGGAGGGGTTCCTGAACCGATCGACCTGGCCGTCATTGTCGAACTCGCTGATCACTCGGGTGACGCTGAAGGATGCATCTAGGCACAGGATCCGGTTGTTGCCGGAGTCTAGCAGGTAGATGGTGTCGTTCTGGCCGACCACCACATCGAGCGGAGTCCTCAAGTCTCCCACTCCAAGAGTCTGACCGTCGATCACTGCCGTGGGGACATATGCGTGCGGACTGGGGACCTTTTCTTCCCAGTAGTTATAGGTGTAGCTGCTGTACGGCACTGCGGCGTTGGCGCTGGCGCCGATCACCGCAAGGGCAATCAGCGCCACCAACGACTGCAGACCAACGAACCGGGACCTCAGGCATGATGCAAGAGCCGACTTGGTTCGTCTCATCGGGCCGCTCCTTCGCTGCTACAACTCACTAGTCTCGCATGTCTAACTGGGTTAGCACACTCTGCGGGCCTTAGGAGGCTCAGCAGTGGACTTCCTGACGACGACTTCAGTAGAAAGGACTATCTTAACCGGCTTGGTAACTTCGCCTTTTATGATCTCAATCAGCCTCTTGCCTGCTTCGATGCCCATCTCCTGTTTGTGCACACGGACTGTAGTGAGGGGCACCGTAAAGTGTCTGGACATCTCCTCATCATCAAACCCGACGACGGATATGTCCTCCGGGACACAGCATCCATGATCCTGGATAGCTTTGATTACACCGAACGCAAGAGCGTCACTGGCTGCGAATATGGCCGTGGGTGGCTCCTTCACTGTGCGCAGCATCTCCGTTGTGGCTCGATGGCCGTCATCGACCCCGAAAAAGGGTGTGCAGAACGTTATCAGCTTCTGAATCTTGGGTATCCCTGCTTGCTTGAGAGCCTGTTTGTACCCTATGTACCGTTCATCGAGCGAGACATGGCTGAGGGGCCCTCCGATGAATGCAATCCGCTCGTGTCCAAGCTCTATGAGGTGATTCACGATGCGCCTAGCGCCAACGACATTGTCGTTTACCACGCAGTCGATGTCCATCTCCCATGCGTCGTGGTCCACCAGGACCAACGGCTTTCCGCGCTCCTTGGCTCGGACGATCAAAGACAGGTCGACCTCGTATCCCACGAGGATTATGCCGTCTACTTCTTTGTTTGCCACCAGGCTTTCAATCGTGGTGAGGTCGTCCTGGGCGTTTCCAGTGAGCATCTTGAAGATGAGCTGGTAGTTGTGGGCTCTGAGTATCGCCTCGACTCCGGCGACGATCTGACTGTAGAACGTGTTGTTGATGATATTGTGGAACCTGCTGCTCAGCAGACAAATGTTGCCCGTTTCTTGCACTTCGTCCTTCTTAACATACTTGCGCGGTCTGTAGCCCATTTCTGCTGAAATCTGCAAAACTCTCTGAACAGTCTCCGGTGAGATCTTCCCAGTCCCGCTGAATACCCGAGAGACCGTGGATGCCGAAACACCCGCCTTTTCCGCAATGCTCTGGATCGTTTTCCGCAGCTTACTCACCTTCTTCTGTCCTGAGCCACTGCACAGATGCAACGAACCGGCGCCGATGGGCATGAGTGATTTTTGACCGCAGATTCAGTATAGCACGAACAGTTGGCTAACGCAACATCTGATACTAAGTTGCGTAAACATACCTGTTTATTGCGTTGAATGGATGCCATTGTTGCCTAAGGAAGCGGCTGGAGAGAAACCTCCTCGTGTGCCGGCATCCGCAGAATCCGCCTGCCTGTACATACTGCGGCACAGCAGACTTGCAGCCAGGCTCCCAGAGCCGTATACTCCAGTAAGGAGGTGGTTTGCTTGCATCACTCGACCATAGACATATGGAGTGGACTTACATACCTCGGAGAAGGACCCGACGGATTCAGACCAGTGCTCGAGACCTATGTGCTCAAAGGTGCCAAGCAGCGCCCCGCTGTGCTCATCTTCCCCGGCGGTGGGTACCAGGTCACGTCTCCTCGCGAGTCCGAACCCATAGCCATCCAGTTCGCAGCTGCAGGCTATCACGCGTTTGTGTTGCACTATTCTGTCAATCACAGGAGACACCCACTGCCTATACTCGACGCTTCGAGAGCGATGTGCATCATCCGCGAGAATGCGGAGGCGTGGAGGGTTGACCCGGACAAGATAGCAGTCTGCGGATTCTCCGCCGGCGGCCATCTCGCTGCCAGCCTCGGAGTGCACTGGGATAAGGAGTTCGCCACCTCTGCCGAAGGGATCCAACCCGGGATGAACAGACCCAACGCACTGATACTCTGCTACCCTGTGATCACTTGGAATCAGTTTGCGCACCGAGGGTCGTTCGTCAACTTGCTTGGCAAGGATGCAGACCAGCAGTTGCTCGATCTGATGTCCCTCGACATGCAGGTCAGCGAGAAGACTCCGCCCACATTCCTCTGGCACACATATGAGGATCAGTCTGTTCCGGTCGAGAATTCCCTGCTCTTCGCTGCCGGCCTGCGGAAGCACGGCATTCCCTTTGAGATGCATATATACCCGAAGGGCAGGCACGGGCTGTCGACTGCAACGCCAGAGACCTGTCAGGGAGACATGATTCCTGACCCGCATGTAGCGACGTGGATGGGTCTGTGCATCGAGTGGCTGGACCTGACGTTCGGGCGGGCGTGAGGAGTAACGCTAGAACCCACTCCGTGTCAGCCGCCCGCAAAATCTCCAGTAACACTGAGGCGGCATACTGTCCTGAGTCCGCAAAAGAAACAAGGACGACAACGAGGTGTCCCTCAACACCCACTGTCGTCCTTGCTCTTGATCAAGCTATGAGAACACGGGGCCACGGATCCTGGCGGCCCCAGCTACTAGGACCGGCTTTCTACGAAGCACTCGACCTGACCGCTCTTGATCGCGTTGATCATGTCATTCACGCCGGCAAGCCGCCTGGCCACCTCTATGCCGGCTAGCCGCTCCAGAGGTCCGAAATGATTATCCGATCCTGCGACCTTTGGAAGGCCGAAGTTGTCGGCGTACTGATCAGCTAGTCGGTTCTGGAAGTCGGTCCTGCACGCGTTGATGACCTCGACAGCATCAACGTCTTTAGGAAAAAGGCAGATCTCGCTTATCCATTCCTCTAGGCGGAATGGGTGAGCATGGATGATGAAGCCGCCGTCCGAATGAACCAGGGTGCAATACTCATGGAAACTCAACTCAAGTAGGTTAGGGTGATCCAGCAACCACTGTTTGTCCAGACCAAACGTCACAAAGTGGGCGCCCCTCTCTGTGTACTCCCAACCGAAGAACACATCGATTCCTAGCCTCTTGCCTGCAACCAGAGCGTTCTCGTATCCCTTGCAGAACTGCTCAACGCGCTCAGCCCACGGCGCGTCCGCCGGGACCCACGCCCAACCTTTCAGGAAGTAGTCCAGGTGGTCGGTTATGCAAACCCCGCTGTATCCATGCTCCCAGTAAAGCTCCACTAGATCTGCCGCACTGATGTGCGAACACTTGCTGCCCTCTGATGTGTGAGTGTGTGTCTCGTATTTGTGTGCCTGCACTTATGACGCTCTCCTCGAAGACGATCGTGATGGCTCAGTCATGACTCGGTCTGGCCCGCCGCCCCTGCCCCGCCCTCGTCGGTCAGACTGACAATCGAGAACCACACCGGGGCGGGACGACCTGCCACTCGCGCGATTCTACGACGAATGCCGATGTCCTCTTGAATCACAGAGATCTTTCGAGTCACGGCCGCAGGTGAAGCCGGACACCGATTGACACTTGATTCGTGACACTAGCGGTCATACCATCCGAAGGGGTCAATTCCATTCCGGCTGGTGCTCTCGTCGGTGAACTTCCCCAGTTGCTCGGTCAATACTCTGTAATGCCTAAGCTCTTTGGCCATGATGGACCTACTCTGAATCGGTTCACGCAGGCCTCGCTTTCTTACAGACGTGAGGGTCAGGGCTGCCTAGGGCTGTGGAGCGTGAAAGAAGCGCTGGTCGCGTAGAGCCTTGATCCACTGCTCTTGCACGAAACTACTCGCCTGAATGCGGGCGTCGCCCCACCCGACCGCTTCGTAGCGCGTCCCACCACGGTAATCCCGGCTCATGTAGTTGAGGCGTTATATCTCAGGATGTTCAGCGAAGAGGGCCAGGAATGGCTCAAACCAACGCGAACAGTCGGCTTTGCCGTCTGCCAAGCAGGGATCCTCACTGTAAAGAACTAGAGCCAGCGTCACAGACTGCTCTGAGTCGCTGGCTCGTATGATGTAGCTGTCAATAGGCGATCGATCTCGAAAGCGTACGCCACGAAAACCCAACGCAGATCCTCGGCTAGACCGTCACATGGTCACGCTCCTCGCGGCTGTTCTTAGCCCTTTCCTTGATGCTGTCGATGAATTGCTTCCGCCATTCCTCTCTGTACTCGCTGAGCTTTGCCTCCCAGTTGCAGCTAGGGCTAGAGCATTTGACAATATTGAAGAAGGAATTCGTGTACACCACACAACCGCACTCTGGGCACTCAAGCACCGTGTGCACCTCCCTGAAACAAATATCCTTGTCTGTCTTGTCGTCTCTGATGAAGTCGTCGTGATTACCTGAGTATTGCTCTCTCACTCGCTCCCAACGGGTTTCTTGGCTAGCATACACCCCGATCGAATAGAAGGTTGCGAACTCCCTTCGTAGGACGGCGAGTTCGCCCGGATTTCTGACGCTGTCCACGACGACTCTCGCTTCGTCAGCCATCTGACGGACCTGATCAACGGCCCGCTCGGCTAGGTATCCTGGCGAATGTCTCTGCCTAAGCTCGGTGCCATATCGCTGCAGCTCATCCCGGGAGGGATTCGCGATTTCAGTCTCTCTGCGCAGCTCATCCCTCAAAATACCTGACAGCGACACCTTGCGGAGTCCGTGCCTCTCTACTAGTATCTTGTCGGCTATGTAGCTGCAGCCACTGCCAAAGGATCCTACCATAGCACATACAGTCTTCATCATCCTGACCTCCGCTAAGAGAACAGCCCGAGCAATCTATGCCTCTTCGGTACCGACAGAGGCGGCCAATCATCCAGAGCAGTGTCCAAGCTGCAGTGCCTGTGAGCGCCTTGTTATGATCGGTCCTGCCCACGGCAACCGTAGGGCTTCTGAATCGCTTTCTTCTATATTATGGATCAAGGACATGTTTATGTCAATCGTTTCGACGTTCGAGTTTCGTGGGGCTTGTCCAGGGGAATGACAGCCTCACCTCGGTGTCATTGACAGCATGCTTCCTGAGAACATGGCGTGCTCTACAGGGGCCCATATCTTGCTGTTATGCCGCAAGGCTACAGGCAATCAACTGAACGAGAGGCGTGGTCTCGGCTGATGCCGTGCGCACCGACCGAGCCACGCCCAGCGTTTTCAAGGACGCCCTCTGGATAGGTAGTCCGGATGCGACGATATCACATTTCGTCAATGAAGAACGGCTGAGTCCATGCCATCTGCGATCCTCGGCCATAGATCTCAAACCGCAGATAGTCAGTCTTGAACTCCTTAACGTTAACGGTTACAGCTCGATCCTCGACTATGTGAAGGACACCGCCGCCGTTGCCTACTACACGTATCTCCTGTCCATCCACGCTTTCCGCGCCGATCACATCGCCGTCACGCCACACATCGACTAGCTCTACGCCGCTCGAAGCGTAGAAGTTGCCGGACTTCAGAGCTGCGAATATCGCCTCTGGCGTTGCAGACTCGGCTCGAGCGACGATCCACCCTTGCGCAAGGTGATGCTCGCTATGGAAATCATCGCTCGCAAATCCCAAGACCCGCTTCCCCTTTGAGAGAAGGTAATCCCACTTGTCTGTAGATATCTCGCGGCCTGGATCCCACTTGATGCTTCCATTGAGGATCTCTATTCCGTCGTAGCCAGACAGCGCCTCCAGCTCCTCGCGGCGGTAATGGGGCCTCAACAGCCAGTCAGGATGGTTGAGAATGCACAGTGCCGCTTGGTTGGAGAGCACGTAGAGGAGCTCTTGCTGCGATATGGTCTCTGTGTGAGGGGCGATCACGCCAGGGTCGCATGAGTGGATGCCTGTATGCCCGCTGCCGTCGGGGGCGTTCCACTCCATTCCGGGGATGAACACTAGACCGCTGCAATCGGACGGAGTGCGAGTGAGCGTCATGTGGTCAGATAGGGACAAGAAATCATAACCCGCCTTTGAGTAGAGCTCAAGCGTCCGTTCCAACGGCACCCTTGCACACCCGCTGGCCGGGCTAGAATGCGTATGGAGGTTCCCTCTCAGCCATCTGCCTCTCCGATCAGCATACGGATTAGACCAGTTCACCGATGTTGTCACGAGACCATCTCCTTTGTCTTGCACTGCTGTAGTGGTCACGGCTGTCGTTCCCCATGCAAAAGAGCCAGGTTCTTTGTGCTAACTCTCCGAATCCTGCAGAAGCGGCTTTTTGGAGAGGCTGCATCACTAAGCGGATGCTTGCTTTTCGAAGACATGCAACTCCAGCCCGTTCATAACGGTCACATATGTGACCTGGTCGAAGTCAGGTCCGTGCTTCTCGCTGAATTCTCTGACAACAGGTTCACATCCTGCGTGCTGGTCGTACTTCCAGCCGTAGCAGATAGGGCGGAACCCCTGGGGAGTTGCACTCCTATTACTCGTCGATGGCCGATAGCATGCGCACACGGGCGCAGACCGCTCCTGAAGTCACTGCACAAAAACAGAGAGTCACTGCATAGAAAAGGAAAGGCCAACAACCCTAGACCAGCGATGCCGGATCTAGTGGCAGTAGCCTCTCCTTTCAAGAGTCGGCCGCCTCTCAAGAGCCGGCCGCCAGCCACACCCGCAACTGTACCTGTCGATCACTCGTACATGGTGACCATAGTGCAGGTATTGCCTCCGGATGCCACGCTGCTGATTATATCCATCTTGCATGTTTTATCAGGGAAAACATACTTGTAAACACTCAGAAGGCTCCCCTTGCAGCAGTGGCACCAGGTCACCGATATGGGCTGCTTCAGGCCTTCACGTATGGTAGGGCAGGCGCATCTTCCTCTCGCGATGACTGAGAATATCCTGTCACCTTTGCGAGAGACTTCTCCGCAACGGCGCAAAGGCTTTGTGTCATTCAGGTACTTCACAACCTCGTCGATGTAGTTGTCTTCATCCGTGCACTGCTTTCTGAGCTTTCTGAACGTCTTTGCATATATGGAATTCTCGTTGGATTTGAGGCATGTGCAGTTCTCACGGACCTCTATGCAGGTTTCTCTATCCAGCACCTCATCCATTCTCTTGACTACTTCATATGCCCACTGAGCTTTTACTTCAGGGCTGGAGCTCTCCTTGACATAGTCCATTCCGCCCAGGATCTTCTCCCTGGTGCTCTCATCAGTGAGCTTTCCCAGTTGCTCGCTCAAGACTCTGTAATGCCTAAGTTCTTTAGCCATAGTAACCTCCCCTGAATCGGTTCACGTAGACCTCGCTGTCGGACAAACGTGAGTGTCAGAGCTGCTTAGAGCTGCGGAGTGTGAAGGAAGCGTTCATCGCGTAGAGCGTTGATCCATTGCTCCTTCACGTAGCTGTTCGTTTGGATGCTGGCATTGCCCCACCCGATCGCTTCGTAGCGCGTTCCGCGGTAATCCTGGCTCATGTAGTTGAAGCCCTTTATCTCGGGATGTTCAGCTAAGAAGGCGAAGAACGGCTCAAACCAAAGCGCCCAGTCTGCTTTGCCGTCTGCGAAGTCCGGGTCCTCACTGTCAGGCGTTAGGTGTGCGTCGACCGCCGCCAACTCAGACAGATAGACGGGTTTTCCATGTTGACGGGCCATCTCCAGGAAGCGCACCGTGCGCTCGTAGGGCGTTTCGGACGCACGACTGCCGGGACGGCTGTCCGGTCGGGCCTGTGCTCGGTCGCCGCCAGTGGCCAGACGGGCAGACTGAGAGTCCGCGTTCGAGACGAACTGGGTGTGCTGAAAGAGGTCGATCCCGAACCAGTCAACATACTCGTCGCCGGGGTACCAAAGCGGCTGACCGTCAGAGCCGACGGCATCGAAGTCGTCCGGGCCATTGGGCTCGTAGCACCAAATGGTTGCGAAGTTGTTCGCCTCCTCACGCAGCAGATCGACGAACTTGCGGAACGCCTTTGGGTATATCCCTGGGTGATAGCCGTTCCACGAACCGTTGAACTCAAACCCGATCCTCACAAACACCGGATCACCGAAGTCTCGAATCACACGACCCACAGCCCGGATCAGATCGTCGTATGTATCTGACAAGGCGATCACGTCATCGACGGGCTGGCCGTCGCCAATGCTCATAGAGAACGATAGGTGCGGTATGCGCCCGGCCGCACGGACACGTTCGAGGAACTCCCGAGTGGTCCGCTCGAGATACTGCGGCCGGGTCCCAGGAACAGCGGAATGCATTCCCTCGACTGCCGGATACAGCTCTGGGTCTCCCAGCGCGGCGATGTAGGCATCGACATCCCTAGTCGACGGCGACGTGCCATGGTACACGCGACCGTCCGCCGGCTCCAAGAGTGCCAAGTGTACAGTATCCGCGTTCTCCGGGAATGCGAGGCCAACACCCTCCGTGAGTGCGAGGCCAGCATTCTCCGAAAATGTGAGGTCTAGATCCTCCGAGAATGCAGAGCCTTCATTTGCCAAGGAGCCGACGCTGTTAGCCCTGCCGGCCCTGCTGTCCGGACCCACCGGCTCCCCTGAAGCTGCAGCAACTGGCTCGACCTGACCAGGAACGTATTCGAGCACCTGCACTGACTCCGCATATAGCATAACCGCATCGCGACTCAGCGGAGCGGGACGCGTGGCACCTTTCACCCACAGATCGACCTGATCGAAATAGTGAGCGCTTCGTGGATTCTCGGAGACTCCAGGCGGCAGAACAGCCCTGGAGTTATCAATGTCGCTCAGGTCGACGATGTGTGTATAGGAGTTGCCGAGTTGAGACCAGATGGTATCTACGAACGTGGTGGTGAGCTCAGGCAGATCTCTGTCGGCCGTGGGATCCAGTGAACCAAAGCCCTCGAGGTTTGTTTGGTAAAGCATCACCTGTGGCTGCGATGTACCAGCTGCGGCGCGTCGCCTCTGTGACCCGATTTGCCCAAGTATCGAGCTCATCCACACGGCGACATCGCCATCCCAGACACTCGAGCCGCTCGTGTCGTAATCCGAAAGCACCACACGGAGGAGGTGAATGATTCCAGGATAGCCGCCTCCAAACCTTGCGGCCAGCCGTTCTGTGCCTGGAATAGATCCCAAGCTGCGGTGGATGGTTGTGAGCAGCACCTGCCCCATTGCGCTCTGGAGATCGCCTTCGACCATCCTGCCGTCCCAGCGCGCAAAGGCATCGAGCGTGCGGACTGCATCTGGAGTCAACAGATCTCGTTGAGCAAGACGATTTGCCAAAGCGATGAAATCCCTGGCAACCGGGGAGATGTTGTCGCGATGAACACTCTCCTCAAAGACCTCGACGGAGAAACCGCTCCGATCGGCCAGCAGCTCGTATAGTCGCAGGCTGCGGGGCGTATGACCCGGGGAAGCGACTGTCAGGTTGTGCGGGTACCAGTCACCCACGGGCAGGTGATTGGCGCTCGCAACAAACCCTCGCTCCGGGTTGAGCGACTGCGGCAGTTCATCAAACGGAATGTATCCTGCCCACTCTTCGTCACCGGTCCAGCCCACTTGCGGCAAGCCGTACGCACCTGTGCGAATCGGAATGGCAGCTGCGGTGTGGTACCCGATGTTCCCATACACATCAGCATAGACGATATGTAGTCCTGGGGAATGGTAGCGGCTCAAACCATCGGCAAAGCTTTCCCAATCAGTCGAACGCATCATGGCGAGAAGACCCTCAATGGATGTATGAAGCTCTTGAGTCACCACATAGTGGAGCGCATAGTGTTCGCCCGGACGACGATCCTGGAGAAAGTCATCCACCAGCGGCCCGTGCTGGGTTTCGCGCACCTCAAGGGACACGGACTCACCGCCCAGGACCTTGATTTCCTCCATACGCGTCTTGAGCGGAACCCAATTGCCTCGGTACTCGTAGTTCTCACCGCTTGCATCGAGTCGCTCGAGGAAGAGATCAACATTATCCGAACCAAGCGCTGTGGCGCCCCACGCAAGATGCTCATTCCAGCCGATGAGGAACCCAGGCGCTCCGGCGACGCCAATGCCACGAGCATTGTACCTGCCGCCGTGCAGATGAATCTCGTACCACAGCGATGGCAGCGTTACGGCAATCTGCGGATCACTCTCCAGCAGTGGCTTACCGGTGACTGTCTTGTTCCCACTAACCGCCCAAGCGTGGCTGGCCTTGATAGTCTCCTGGCCGCCCTCAAGTGGGTAACGCTCCGCTATGGCCTCTGCAGCCAGCGCCTTGAGCCGGCGGTACGCTTCTGGGTTCGTGCTGGCGAAGTCGGCCTCTTCCACTACTGCAGCCCCGTTGTCTATCACCGGGGGCCTTTGGTCCGTGCTCTGCTGCGCCCGTGCCTGATGCGTGCGCAAGGCGTGAACCTCGTTCTGCCAGGACCGGTCGAAACGTTCCGAGAGGCGCATCCACACAGCTATGCTGTCAGCGACCGTCCAGGGCTCAGGCATCCAACCGAGTTCTGCAAAGACCTCCGCCACGTTGTGTCTCTCAGTGTTTAAGAAGTGGTTGATGCCAGCAGCATAGGCCTCCAGCGCCTCACGGGTCTCAGGCTCCAGGTGTTCGGTGACCTTTTGTGCATGCAGATACAGACCCATTGTTCGCATTCGCTTATCGTGCTCAATCCAATCAGGCCCGATGACCTCTGACAGACGTCCTTGCACAGTGCGTCTGACGAGCTCCATTTGGAGTACTCGGTCCTGCGCTGTGGCAAAGCCTGCGCCGAAAAAGACACTTGCATCTGTAGTCGCGTACACATGGGCTACACCCCAGGTGTCGCGTACGATCTCGACGTGTTCCCGATACTCCTGCGAATCCGTCGATGCTGCCGATGATGTGCAAGATGTGAGAAGCAAGAAACAAGACAGGCATAAAGCGGCCATCAGATGAGAGCGAACGGTTAGTCTAGGCCCAGGTCTCATGAACGACACCTCTTCTCGATGTCTTGGTACAAGATAAGAATGCCCGACATCTCGTGGGAAATGAAAAGGGTGAAGACATCGCATAGAGCTGCAGAGCAGGTACAGAAGCGATGCAGAACTGATAGAGTCCAGATAATGGCATTTGCGCGTGACCCTCTAGTAGAAAGAGCCCCTCACCTAGGAGGGGCATGTCTTCACTTCTTGATCTCCCAGTAGCACCGCTTGGGAGAGACGATCTTTCCTTCTTTCTTCAGTTGCGCCATGACCTTGTCGACTTCCTTGCGGTCAATTCCTGTTGCTTCGGCGACAGCTCCGGCGTTCACGGGTTCCTTTGAGCTTTCGAAGAACTTGAGTACTGCCTGGTAAGTATCCATAGCCAACCTTCCTTTCTGAAGGATGTCCCATTCAGATTGTAGCTCGTTTTCCAGGGCTCGTCTAGGGAATCAACGAGCCGCGGTTTGTCAAGTCACTTGAGGTCCAGATATTGGTATCAGGAGCAGAAGGCCTTCGGTTGGTGTTCATTTGACCTTGTCACGATTCCTTCGGCACGCCGCCATCTACCTATACGTCCAAGCCATCCCCGAGTACCCGGGTCGGAGGGGAGCTATGCTGCCTCTGATGGCCCATGCGCCTATCCTGCGGCACTTGATCCTCAGCACAATCTGTCCGACACTGGGTTTAGCGGGCTCTTACCCTTTGCTTGGATGGTATTTGACCACTGGCGAGGGGAAGTGGCCAATCTCCTAGCGAGCGTAGATATGCTGATACCAGCAAGCTGTGCGCGAATCTGGGGAGTCAGACGCACTTCTCCATGCTTGTCTAGAAGCTCCGCAGTAGAGAGAAGCACCGGATGCAATCGCTCTGCACATGGGTAGTCGAGAGCTTCCCAGACAGCCCGGATTACTGGCAGCGCCTCTCGGTACTTGATGGACCGAGGTCTGCGAATGGGCAGGGACTTCGGCCGGCTAGGCTGGTTGAGGACTCTGATAGCGGATTTCCTGTTGTAGTGCTTGACCTCGATCACTGCGTCGACAATATGCGACCGCTCGGCCTTGGAAGTGGCCCGTTGGTAGCGCTCAGGCATTTGATTAAGATACTCACGAGTACTGTTCTGAGACATCGTCACGACACATCCCCTCGGTTACATTTACTCGTGAGTTAGCCGTACCCTCTACGGTTACATTCTTAGTGAGTGATTGCGGGGTCACGACGGTCTCACCCAAATCAGCCTGCCAATGATCTACTGCTTCCGACAATAGTGAGTGTCGAACTGCTCCAGAATGGCACTTGAGTAGAACACCTTCTTGGCACTACTCGGTTTTTTCGGATCCAAACGACGTTCATAAGCAAAACGCTTGTCGTCTGCGAGAGTCTTCCGCAGATCGTGGTACTCTTTGTTCTCTTTGAAGTTTGTGTAACATTCTTTGCACCGGTCGGTTAGTTCTCGATAGTCCCAGGGATAGCGTTCGCGGATCTGTTCCTCGGTCAAGCGGATAATCGGGGCAGTTGGATCATTTGTCACGCGCACCGGAATGGCTGTCGTTGCCTTGGACCGTACAAACCTCACTTCGATGTTCGCGGCCACTGAGTAGCGAGGTACTGAATCTCCTTCTTGGGCGGCCAGTGTACCAAGAAACTCCAGAAACCCCTTCTCTTCGCGGTTGAGCCGGAGGCCGTCGACGCTGGGCATCGGTGTCACAAACGATAGCGGCATCAGGTAGAAATTGAAGCGCGAAAGATCCTCTCCAAACCAATCTTGAACTGCGGCAGCGAAATTCTTCACGCAAGCCATACCAACCTCTTGTACGCGTTCGTTGAGTTTCACATTGCGATGGAGGTAGAAATGCACGCAGCTGTCTCGAAGGTCACACAAGGCATCAAGGTTGAGTTGGACGTTCTGGTCAAGGAGCCTTTGCTCAATAAGTTTCTTGGCGAGATAATCAAGGCTATGAGTCATTGCGCTTCCACTACGAGTTCGTTTGTACCGACGTTTTCGATTGTTCGCCTTATTCTCTAGCACGTAAAGACTGCTGATCTGGTTGTTGTGAAGCACAAGCCACTTAGCCTTGAGTAGGAGCTCCCAAGCATTGAGTGCCAGGATTGTGAACGATTCCACTCTGTAGGTAAAGCTAGGCCGGTTGTACACTTCGATAGCTGCCACCATAGCCGCAATGGCCCGATCGAGGAGCTCCATGCAGCGAGCTTTCATTCGCCTCTCCTCCTAACAAACGGCTTGTGTATAATGGAATATGCGTCACTCTCGGGATGGGTCCGATCGGTGCGTCTTGGCAGAACCAACTACGTGTGTCAATGGCGCAAAGGCTCCTCGAATTCCCAGCTCCCTAAAGGCTTGCTTTTTCGCCTGAACTCAATCCTGAGGCACAACCATGGCGGTTCCTGCCGGAAAACCTGGCGATCCAGTGGGTGTAGCATGTGTGATCCGAACTCACAGAAGTGCTCAGAGTACCACCTGACCGAATCCTGTCACATGACGGGATCTCGCATAACAGTCTGAACTCCTGACTCTAGTCTTTCTTGCGCCTCCGTATCCGAGGGTGATGCTTCTTCTACTCGTTCAAGCCTCTCAGGAGCTCGTCCACGCACGAGAACTCCCTCTCCAAGATGTCGAGCAGTCTCGCTCCTGCCTGTGTGGTCAGACGCACCAGATCGAAGCACCCCAAGATAGCCCGCAGGTGCTCATCGCTGCCGGGCGAGAAACCATGGATGTCTGCCAAACGCCTAGCCGCGAGCTGTACTTCGCTTGGAGGTATCTCGTCCAGGTTTCGTGGTCCTCTGCGCCGAAGCCTTACTGGCGGAGTACCAGCAGCTCTGACTACGGAGTCAAGAAGGTCGCCAGTCCCCAGCTCATCCTCACAAACTACCAACTGTCGCCGTACTAGCTGAGCCAAGGCCCTATCCATCATCCTTCGGAGTTCACGGCCCATGCGCTTGATCCCACAGCTTCTTAGGTACACGTCATAGGCCCTCTTGGCCACTACCGGGCCCTCAACCTCAATGATTCGGATCAACCCTTCCGTCACCTGGCTCGGGCCGGCGGCACGCGGGTCGAGACAGGGTAGGCCCGAGTACTCAGCATAGTCTGCGATCGGTAATCCAGCCAGTGTGTCAACTGACGAGACTCGAGCGGTCAGATCGCGACTCCGTATTTCAGATCCACCGACTTCGTGCGACGGATGGTCCCGGCCAGGAGTACCAGCTAGAAGCGATGAAACTGACTCAGAAGTCTCGTTGTTCGGAACCGCGGTGTCAGGCGTCTGAGTCGGTTCGTCTGTGACTGCTACCTGCTCAGATGACTCGCTTCGCTCATAGTCCGCTGTCCGTTCGTCTGCCATCGCTCTAACCTCGCGGTACTCAGTGTGAAAGCTTCGTGGTAGATCCTCAGATCCCATCGGCTCGATTCCACGCTCAGACAGTAACGCAATCAGCTCGTTCACCACGTCTTTGCGTCTGCGCACGAACGACGACGCGAAGCAGCGCCAGAACCGCCACCCTGCCCGCTCCAGTACTACCTGCCGCTGCATATCCTGCATCCAATGCTCTAGCCCATGGTATCTGTCCCCATCGCATTCGATGGCAAGTCTGGTGTCGTTCTGACCTTCGACAACCAGGTCAATGCGATAGCGTCCGACCCGAACCTGAGGGATCACTCGGTAGCCTCGCTGGACTAACTCATCGTACATCTCCCGCTCGAACTCAGACTCGCAAAGCTCTCGAAGGCTCTCGACTCGGGACTCGTCCTGCGCAAACGGGGTGCTGAAGTGATCAATAAGGTTCCGTCTCAGTGTATCGGCAGGACTCAGGCGCTCTAGCCCAACCGAGCGAACCAGATACATCCTGTCCCTGGCTCGGGACGCTGCTACGTTGAAACGCTGGGCATAGGTGTCTCGGGTGAGGGCTGTACCCATATCGTTGAGAGCTACGACCATCGAGAGAAACATGATATCTCGTTCTTTGCCTTGGAAGGTACGAGCGTCACCGCATGTGATTCGATGCCTCTGAATCGCCTCTGGACCGAGTGACATAACGAGCTTGTCCCATATCAGCCTAGCCTGACTATGGCCGAGAAGTGATACCACTCCGATGGACCGGGTCTGCAATCGTGGGTCTTGGGTTATCCTCGTGATCTCATCGACGATGAACTGGGCTTCGGCCTTGTTCACATCTCCCTCACGGTAGCCATCAATCACCCGTACGTCGACTAGCGGCGGATCGAGGCGTTCTGATGGTTTAGGCACTCGAAGCGGCAGCAGTTCATGGTTGTAGAACTCCCGCTTCGAGTACTCGATTATAGGTGCCACACAGCGGAAATGCTCTTTGAGCATGACTGAGCTGCTCGCGAATACAACCTTGAACAAATCGTAGATGGAACGGTCGGGCGACATCTGCGCCCGGTAGGTGTCCACCTGATCGTGAAGAGAGCGAGCCATGAGAGCACGGATCTTCTCTTCTTCCTGTCCGATGCCCTCAGGAGAAACCTGCTTGTCGTCGCCCACTATCAGTACCTTCTGAGCTCTCAAGATGGCTGGTAGGGCTGTGAGGTCGGATTGTGATGCCTCGTCAATGATCACGAGGTCAAAGCAACCAAGCTTCGGCGGTAGTGATTCGGAGACCCGATAATGCGCCATTATCCAACACGGCACTGCTGGATTCGCCTCTGCCGCAGCTCTCCGTGCATCCCGCCTATACCGTACGGCCCGCTTGCCCGTACCTTTCCCAATCTTGCGAATCGCGTTGAGGTACGCCTGAAGAGCTGACCGGATATTGGGTGTGGCGTTCTCGGTCAACTTCAACCACGTACGCTTCACCACAATATCGCGGTACGCCCGGGAAAGCTCGTTCTGCAGGTCTGAGCGTCTTGACGCCAGCTGTCGCAGGTGCTCATGAGCATCAACCAACTCGAGATATGTGTTGAGACGCCTCAGGCGCCACGCCTGGCGCCAGTCGTCCGGTATGAGCTGATCAACGACTGAGTCCAAGGGCTGGCGCAGCAGAGAGGCATACTCAGGTGCTCCAGACTCCTCTATCCTTTCGCACACTACTTGGACGGTGTTGAGATGCTCACTCAGTGCATGAACCCGCCTGAGCTCAGTTAGGATCGATGACCACTCACTCCGTAACGCGTCGATACCAACGTCGGGATTCCCCAGTGTGTTCCGGAAGAAGCTGCGCATGCGATCAACGACTCGTCCGCATCTATCTGCCAAGACTGTTGCACATTGCTCTCGTTTCGACCACACATTCGAGAGTTGGCCCTGAGTTACGTGGTGACGAAGAATCGACTCTAGTCTTGATAGCTTCTCCTCATCGTACACTGCGCCACTGGCATCAACCCAGGTCGGGAGCACTTTGGGAGCGCCGCTGGATACAAGTGCCTCTGTCTCAACCAGGCTCTTTACTCTCCTATAAAGGGCGTATTCCTGAGCCGGCACGAAGACACTCCCAGGTCGCTCGTCCATGACCGGTAGCCCCAAACCAGCGGCTATGGCGTTCCATCGAAAAACAAGTTGGCGGCATCTGTTTAGGAAACCAACATATTCCCTAACGTACTTCCAATCGTCGGCATTCGCCGGAGGACTCCCTATCACTGAGATACTTGCTAATCTGGTTTTCTGATCTCGCTTGCCTAGTAGGCCTTTGACACCAAAGGCGCTCTTACCCTTCGCCAGATTATCTATCGCCCGAACGAGTTCGGGATCGCCCTCGATACCGTTCGGCACTTCTACCGGTCGAGCTAGAAACGCCGTATGCCTGCCTACCAGCTGCTCGATCTCACTCCCCAGAGCCTCCAACAACTGCAGCAAGTCTTGACTCGCTTTCTCACGGATCAGACGGTACACATAAGAAGTCCAGCTCCTGCCAGTGTGCTGGATCTCGCTACGAAGGGCCTTGATAGTCTCGATATGTGAAAGCAGCTCCTTGGCAGACTGGAGCATCCCAGGTCCGTAGTTAGCCAGACCAGGGACCTCACCGGCTTCGACTGCGCGTCTCAGTCTCTCATACTGGGCAAGATCCTGGTGGAGCTGTGTAATTACGTCCGGGTCAGGGAGCTCACCGAGCTGAGGTATAGATGCCTCAAGGTAGTCGATGTCTTTCCCTAGAGCCCGTCTCGCGTCACGCAGAGCTGTCATATCTTCATCGGTTATCTGAGGCCGGAACTCGGGTTCTACTCCGAGTCTGTCTGGAATCACCTTAGCAAGATCTTCGCCATCTATCACCTCGCGGGCGGCCTCCAGTGGATCAATGCCTTCTCCATCGAGCTCGAATGAGCTTAGATTCCTTTCTGCCCACTCGCTAATCTCGTAATCAACCGCTGCGATTTGGGCATGAAGTGTGTCAATGGTCTTCTCCAGATCCTTGATATCCCGTTGCACGGCAACTCGATCAAGGCTCTGAACCTCTGCGGCAATCTTGCTTATCGCGTGCTCGAACTGCTTCATTCCCTCCGCTTCGCTAGTTAGCAGTGGAACTGCAAGTGGTCGAATGTCGTCTGGAACCTGCTCCTGTAGCACGGCCAGAGCCGGGTCCTTCATCGATGTAACCAATACCCTCTTGCCCTGGGCCAAATAGTGACAGATGATGTTGGCGATCGTATGGGTCTTCCCAGTACCGGGAGGTCCCTGGACTACAACTCCATTATGTACTTCCAGTAGCTGGATGATTCTTACCTGTTCATCGTTGAACGGCTTAGGGAAGTACAGCTCCTGCGCACTCTCGGACCCAGCACTGCTCCTGCCATGATATGATACGGACACTCCTCGATAACGCGGGAGCTCTATCGCCCGATTCTCCTTGTCCGGCTCAGTGACTATACTGGTCACGGCAGGTGGGAACCCACCCTCAGCCCTCTCAACTTCCTCTCTCAGTCTCTCAAGATCCTGGAGAAACAGGCTGTTCGTGCGAGGTCGTGCAAACAAGACCCAGGTATCAGTCACCTGTAGATTGGGTCCGAGTACCGGTAGTTTTCGATCAGTTCCAGAAGCCGCATCGGGGCAGTATACGCCATCCTTGTCAAGAGTTGAGGCGGCAGTGCGAAGAATGGGCTCGAATGTTGAGTGGTCGAATGGCGAGAACGTCTGGGTGATCTCTGAGTATAGGGCTTTGGCTTTCTGCTTAACACCGGCCACTCCTGGATTACCCTGAGAGGAATACCAGTCAAGTTCAAGCCGCGGCTCGACGTCTCGGGGCCGGACCTCGATCTGGGCAGTATCGCTGTTCAGCCTCACCTCCACTAACCGACTGACGGTTGGATACCTTACCACAATACCGCCGACATCCCAGACACCTACGCCAACTCCCCATACAACCTCTAGCTGAGATTCGACTATGCTACCCTCTAGCTGTTGCACGAGCGTAAAGAGCTCGGAGTATATCCTGATCGTCTCACGACGCGGTTTCTCGATTTGAGCCCACGGTCGCCACTTCGAGTTCAGATACGTTGTAAACAGAGCCTTGACCTCGCTGGCTCTATCATAGTCCTCAAGCCGGACAGTCTCGAGAGGATCTACCGTCGGCTTGTCTGTTTGGGATTGGTCAGAGACTCGACGATGTGTCCCTGCCTCAATCAGCAGTAGTCCGTCAGCGTACCCTCGCAAAACAGGCTCAACCGACGGATCATCCGACCTGTTCACCCAAGGCTTGAGCAGCGCGCTAGTGATCTCAGGAGGTTTAGTCTCTCGGAGTCGATCAACGACCAACCAGATCTCGTCGTCATCGCGCTCAATATTGACTTTGATGCCCGGCAGCCCCTGGACCTCATGCTCATAGAGGGCAAGAGAGCGATGATCCTCGACACGTGAAACCGGCTTGCTTCTGAGCGTGGCCGTCTCTCGGCAATAGTCGATAAGCTGCAGTAGTCGGTTCTTGTGTACATCTAGGGCTGCTTTCACAGACGCTGACATACAGGCGACCTCACCACCAGTTGCTTAACATGATCGATCTGAGCCGTCTTGCTCTTGATGCGGATATGCACAACCGCCGTTGTGAAAACCCTGACAAGAGCGGTTCAGATGGCTAATCACGATGTCTCGGCGGATACATGGCTACGTAGACTATGATCGCAAGCGTTGAACGCCCTTCAGAGTCGTACGAGCGGGGTGTTGTTTCAGTCCTCAAGGTTGTGTCGCCTTATCTGACCGGGAAGGCTCTCTATAACAGCTCGCGACCGCTCGCGTCGTGAGAAACACCCATCGGAGGCTCTTCTTGAGGCGTAACCTTGGATTGTCTGCCCAAATGTTGTAATACGCCTTTGACTGCCGGATTCCTCCAGCTGGTTACAGCAGCTCATTTACAATGCGTGGATTGCCGAGAGTTCTGCCACCACCCGCAGCATCCAACTCCTCCCGGATAAGCGGAGTACAGAATGAAGCTGCCCCGTTTTTGTGGGCAGTTCACGATTAGAAGGCGGATTGCTAACTCATGTGATGAGAGACAAACCACCTTCTCTCGTAGTTGTCGGAACTAGGATACTCTAAGCTGGAGTGTCGGCAACGATTGTAGAACGCTTCTGCGAAGTCAGAGATGGCAGCCCTTAGTGAGCTACGCGTCAGCCACGTCTATCCGTTCGAAGAAGGCGTCGATCACTGCAGCAAGATACACCTTGCGTTCAACTGTAGGGCGCTCAGTCATACGCAGGTGTCCAGTATCCAACCGTGTGAAGTCAAGTGAGGCAAGCCAGAGACTAAAGCAGTCGGAGCGTCTGCGACTATGGTTGGCAATTTCTCGAAACCAATCCGTTTCAGTGTCGCTTGCCATTAGCTCTGTCCACTCCAAAAGATACCCTTGACCCAGAGCTGCCTTGTAGAAGGAGGTCTTCCTCTACGCTGTCTGTACCGTATCGGGCAGGCCAACGTGGTCTAGAATCACAGACGCCAGCATATCACCGCAGTTTGGCCAGATCGCTTGCAGCTGATATGAGTGCATGAACCGCCGTCTGCACTGCACTTCGATCAATCGGACTACCCAGATCCTCAAACGCTCCATAGCGGTACTGAACAGCATAGGGGTTAAGCTCTATCAACCCCAGGTACGGGGTGACATCCTAACCTGTGCGTCAAGAAGGGTCAGCAGTAGGGACAAGTCGTGCGTCCTAGGGTACTCAACACCGAATGCGGCTAACCAAGCGTTAAGAGCCTTTCCAGCGGCCTGCTGTGCATGGAATCCGAAGATCTCGTCGGCGAAGATGCTCGAGTCTGACATGCCCTGGAGAGCCCGGGAGTCCTTATGGGCTACCGCCAACAGATGGCGCACCTCTTCAGATGCTCCCATACAGAACCCTCCCTTCTCTCAGCGCTCTCGAGATGACATGGTTTCGCGAGCTGCGCCACCGTTCGACTTCATCGCGGCTATACACATGGATGTCCTTCGCTACAGGAAATCGCGACAGAACTCGCCAAAGCCGAACCATCTCCCTGCGGCGATCATCTCCACTGCTGAAGGGCTCCGCTTTGATGATCAGAAGATCGACGTCGGAGTCCTTACCAGCGGTGCCGGTAGCGTGGGATCCAGAAAGAATGATGGCTTCAGGGTGGCACTCGGATACTGCAACCTCCGCGATGTCGCGAATCAGTGCTTCGGTTGCCGCCTTTTCCGGTACAGCCTCCTCGCCGTTACGACATAACCTAACACCATGTTACCACATCGTGGATGCGTTGACACGCCAGTTGAGTCATTCATCGACTATCCTAGGCGAACACATCATTTGCCGAGATCTGGACTTGGCCATGACTGACTTAGCCGCGCTATTGAACTCGTATTGTCACGTAGCGAGTGCTTACGGTGCCAGATCGATCCTGAATCTCATCAACTCGTCTGTGTCCAACCGGTCTGCCGCTCTCTGCGACAGATATCCTACGAGGTCTTCCTGCCTCGGCTGCCCAAGCACCAGTCTGTAGAGAGCCAGTGTCGACTTCAGGCCATATATGTGTGTAAGCTCCCTGCTAAGGGGCAAGGCAGGTACATGTCGCACGACCTTATGACCTCCATCGCACTCGTAGACCCAGTACGGCACCAACTCACAGCAACCGGGCTTCCGCTCTGATGCGGCAAGCTCAAAGAGAGCAAACCACGGGTCCTCGCCACTTCTGATTCTGCCGCGCAGCAAGCGTAGGCCAAAGGCGCCTGCCACGTTCTTGCGAATAGCATGGCCTTTATACCGGTGAACTCGACCCTCGCGTTGTTCTAGGTCAACAGGGTTTGCAGGGAGATTCCAGTGATATATGTCGTGACAGTACTGGTGGAAATCCAGGCCCTCCTGACCGATCGAAGTAGAGGCGAGAATGAAGGGCCTGAATGGCGAGTTGAACGCCCTACGCACCTGGTCCCTTCGAGTAGTGGACTCATCTCCGCCACTTCGGTAGTCACCGTAGCGGAGAGCGTATCGGCAGCGAATGCCGTGTGTCCTCAGGGAGTACGGCTTGCCGGGCTCTAGATCGTCGAAGTCCAGGCTCGCTGCCCTAATGGAAACTGTGGCCGCCATCTCGTCCGCGAGTTCCTGGATAGCCACTTCAGGCGACTTGTCCGCAACCCCGAGCGAGTCTCGGAGTATGTGAACGTACTCGTCTAGGAGGGCCTGCATGTTGCCGTTAACACAGTAATCGAGGACAGCTTCCCAGTACCGCTCAGCATCGCTGTCCTCGTCCGAGCCGCCCTGACCCGCTGTACTCAGGCTGCGGAGCAGGGCGACGGAGTCGTGCAGGTTGAACAGAGAGCGAAAGCCCAATGCAACCCGAGCGGATGCTTCCAATAAGTGATCGGTCTCAGTAGAATGGGTTAACCCCGCACGTCTAGCCCCTTCTCCGTACGCGGCTTTGTCCACCGGTCCAACCCATTCCTCGCGCCCAGCTCGGTCCTCACATCCCACGCCCACCTCCGCTCTATAGCTCCTCCGAAGGGCGCGGAGCGTTGTCACTGCCGGTGAACCCAGAGCGATCTTGGTTACGACAGCGACAAGGTCATCAGGCGGTCGCCCCAAGGGAGAAGGCTCCTCAACAAACCTACTGAATGCGGCCACATGCGCTGCGAAACCAGTACTTGCTTCCTGGTCGCGCGATTCCTGAGCCATCTCTCCCCAGGCCAGATCGTCGTGCTGGTGTCCTAGCCAGCTGCTCACCTCTCTAGGACGGTATGTCTTGTCGAGTAAAGCCAACGCAGCCCAGTACCAGCGAGGGTCAGGCAGCCCACTCCGGTCCGAATAATCGGTGTATCGGGCAATGATGGGAGTCAGAAGTCCGTCTACCTTCCTGGCTACAACGTCCTGAACCTTTTCGAGACCTGGGAGATCCGAGCCGACCAACTCCAGCCCGATCATAAGTGGATCGATCGCCTCCGCCAGGGTAAGGCACGGGTACAGCAAGGTCAAGGCGGACATTCCTCCCGGCTTCCCTTCCACAATCGGGAATCGCAGCGGTGCGGTGCGCTGTCGGCTGATCTCTTGGTAGTCAGCCTTCTGGCCGGCGGAGGCGACCATTAACCTCTCTGCCTCATAACTGCAGAGCATGGCGATGGCCTTGGGCACGACATGCCAAGAGGAAAAGATCAATCCCTTGGTAAAGCCTCGCAGCCCTCGATCAGAGTACGGACCACTAGCTACCTCATAGTAGGGTAGTGACGGAGGTATCCACAACAGTCGCCAGGCTCCCGGCTCGATCTTCTGGTCCATGAGCGCACGTAGCCTTGCATTGCAGGGATCGATTCGGCCGAAGTGCTTCACTGTCTCCCAAGACAGCATGTAACTCCGACACTTGCCCAGAGCGGCCTCAAGCTCGGAGGTAACCCTCGCTTCGGCCTCCGAGCTTGGTCGAGCATCAACACCTACGCCCACTTCAGAACCCGCACGGCTGTTTTCTCTTGGGATTGAGACACCGCCACCGACGGCAGCCTCAAGCTCTGCGAGAGCCTTGACGAACTCCTCTTTAAGCTTGTATCCCTGTCTATCCATGATACTCAGCACATAGGGAGCGGACTTCCAGTACTCCATCGGTTCCATAACACCCAACGCCCTAGCAACTGCATCAAGAGCCGCATAGGCGCGAAGCTCTTGCGCGGTCGGCATGCACATACTGAGTGAATGGCACACCATTCCGTCTCGGTCTTCTGTAGCCGCAAATCTCTCAGTTCGGCACATAACTCGCCGCAGCGCCTGTTCTACGTCGTGTTTAGCTTGATCCAAGCTCTCAGTACGCCCCGGTTCAAAGGACAGAAGCTCTCGACGATATCTTGCCAGCTTCTCCTCAAACGCGCGTGTAACTTCGGGCGAGTCCTGAAGGAAGCTGACTGTGCGCAAGAAATCCCGGTAGTGATCACCGTCCTCAGTCTCGTGATAGATGGTGTACATCTTATACGGCGTCGCTGAGAGCAGAAGGACCTTCGCGTCGGGGTAGTTGAAGAGCGTCTTAGCCAAGACTGCGACTTCATCTTCACCATCCAAGAGATCTTTGAAGCGTTGAAACTCGTCCATGATCACGAGGTCAGGTTCCAGCTCATCAACGCAGGCCTCGGCTAGTACTCTCCTAAGATCCCCAACCAACTCGAGTTGCTCCCTACGGTCTCTGTAGGGCACATGCTTGCGAGAGTACCCAAATCTATCTACCAGTTCATCGAATCGACTGCGTATGTCCGGCTTCCTTGCGAGCCTTTCCATAAAGGCGTTCTGCAACCCCTCGTCGATCTTGTCACTCGGGAACCTATCAAGACGCTCCCTCCAGGCATCGCGGCGCTGGACATAGCACTGCAGCAGGTTTTTCGGACCGGCATAGTCGCCAAACTGCCATCCTCTTCGCAGCATATGGTAGATCAAGGCTCGCTCTTCAGCCATGCCTTCACGAGAGCGCAGGTCAAAGGAGGTTCCCGGCGTGAATGACACGAAGTTTAGTTTGTTGCCGCGAAGGTCGCGTATCTGCATAGGCAGGAGGGTTAGGCGTGTTGAGAACGCCATCTTCCTGTCACTGTAGATATTGAGACGATTCAGGTTCTGATGGGCGATCTCGGCGTTGGCGCAGATGTAGACTATGTCGATCCGCCTTACCTTGTCCCACAGCTCGTCGATGGCCCGAGCGATGACCCCGCGTGCCACCATAGTCTTGCCAAGGCCGACCTCGTCCGCAACCAGAAAGCGGTTGACCCTGTCTGTGTCGTGGTAGAACCGCCTAACCACATAGTCTACCGTTCGCCTCTGGAAGTCCTTGAGTCTACTGAGGATCTGTTCTACGTCCGGTCTCTCAGCTGTGTTCACAGGTCGTCCTCCTTTGTACAGGCCACCTGGATCACCGACCACAGCTCCGTGAAACCTTCCGGAAGCACGCTGACACCTTTCTCAGTGTGACGCAACTCCTCGATCAGCCTCGAGATGCGCACCAGCTTCTCCGGGCTCCGGCTGAGTGTCTTGACTAGGTCTTCGAACAGTGGGGCGTCGGGCATCTTCGATGGGGCGGGCTCTATCCCGCCTCCCATGCTCGTGGCCGCTCTAGTGCGTAGGCTTGACAAAATGTAGGACTGCGGATCGACGCTCAACAGAAAACGCAGATAACGCAGGAACTGATTCCTGTCAGCCACGATTCCTCGCAGGATCTCGCGGTCGCGCTCCTCCGGCATACCCGTTACTGGCACGTTGAGTACAAAGGACAATGCGCGCCTGACCCATTGAACCTCAGCAGTAAGCCGAACCGCCAAGAATCCTGTGATCAACCGTAGAGGGAGACCTTCAAAGCAGACCTCGCCTCCATCCGCAAGCGGCGTCAGGCTCTTGGACTGGCTCACGCTGATGGTAATCGGGTGACACTGCGCCTCCACCAGTTCCGACTCCAAGATCAACGGTGACTGTGCACCGAGGCGCAGGGTGAACAACCCACCTGATTCGGATACGACCCGCAACATGAGACCGGCTTCGGCAACTGCAGCTCGTCCAAGCTCTAGAAGGCTTTCCAGCCTCTCCTGTTGGGCGTCTTTCGCAAT